>Ga0256836_1000057_pt1 | contig 71373 bp, 73 predicted proteins | sample 4561380metaG_FD_185974 | JGI IMG/M metagenome (GOLD analysis project Ga0256836, IMG submission 185974) | Hydrothermal vent microbial communities from Guaymas Basin, Mexico - 4561-380 | ecosystem: Environmental > Aquatic > Marine > Hydrothermal vents | place: Mexico: Guaymas Basin | collected...
TTCTCAAAGCGGAAGGATTTAACACCGTGAAGGTGTATAACGAACTTGGACTGCTTTTAGCGGAGGGATGATGTATGGTTCCGCCGAACTCGACGAGGGCCACTACTACAACCTCAAGGCAGAGTACAAGCTCCTCCTCGACTGGGCGATGTACGACCAGCATGATACACGTTGGGCTATAAAAAGAAGGAGCTCAAAGCTCCACCTTTATCCCCGTTTCTTCTTCAACCTCCTCGAAGCCCTCCTTCATGTACTTCGCGAGCTCCTCGTCAACGGCGAAGAGAACCGCCAGGAACTCCCCGAAGTGCTCCTTCTCCTCGTTTGCTACATCAAGGAAGACGTGCCTTATCTTTTCATCCTCGATGTGCTCCGCCAGCTGCTCATAGAAACTTATCGCGTCAAGCTCGGCCTCGATGGCCCAGCGTAGGGCCTGGGCGATTTCCCTTTTGCTCAACGGCCTACCTTCGGCAGCTCAAACGGGTATTTGGCCAACATGGTATCACCTCACTTCAAATCCTTAAAATCTGCCAAAAAGAAAGCGTCAATCAACCTCAAGGCTGAAGTCCTGGTAGTCCATCCAGATGCCCGTCTTCATGACCGCGTCGTACTGGGCTTTGAGTAGCTCGTAGTGGGCCTTCTCTATCCTCGCCAGCTCCTCGAAGAGCCTCCTAACGGAATCGTGCCTTGCTTCCTTCGCGGCCCTCTCGTAGAACTCCCAGGTGAGCTTTTCCTGTTCCATTCCAATCCTCACGGCATCGACTTCGCTTTCAATCTCCTCAGCCTTGACGAGAAGCTTTTCGAGGAGCTCTTCGCTCACGGCTGGCAACTTGCACTCCTCGGCAACACGCTCAAGGAACCTCTCCTCGAACTGTTCCCAGTGGTCGGCCTCCTCCCTGGCCAGGAAAAGGAACATCTTCTTAGCTTTCTCGTCCTTCGTCTTCCTCGCGAGGTCGAGGTAAAAGCGCATTTCGGCCTTCTCAACCTCCAGGGCTAAAGCTAAAGCCTCAAGCTCGTCCATAAAACCACCACAGTTATTTTAACCCCGACCCTAATAACCTTTGGGGGACGGAGATGGGTATCGAGATGGTCAAGGACCCGCTCGCCCTGAAGGAGGAGCTTTTGAGGTTCGTCTTCGATGTTTACCGCTCAACGAACGGCGCTTATCCAGCCTTGGAGTGGGTTGAGGAGAAGCCATCGCCAGACGACTTCGATGGTTTCAGGCAGGTTTACGAGCCGTTCCTCGAGTTCAGGCTCGGAGAGGAGTTCGACGAGCTCTACCTGCTGAGGGAAGGCGGAAAAATCGCCGGAACCGTGGCGCTCGTCTACAACCTCAAGGGCAAGGAAATCCACTGGGTTCCAGATGAGCTGAAGAACGAGAGGACGAGCCTCATAGAGTTCTTCATGACCGGTCCGGAATACAGGGGGAGGGGATACGGAAAGGCCCTGCTCGATTTCGCGGTGAGGAGGCTCCTTGAGCTTGGAAAGGCACCCTACGTTGTAACGTTTCCCTGGCTCGAGGCCTACGGTTACTACCTCCGGAATGGTTTCGGGAAGGTCATGGACCACGGGGAGTTCGTGGCCCTGAGATACGTCGTTCCGTGAGATTTTCCACGCGCTCCATACCCATTTTTGAACCACTGACAATTTCGCTCGGATTATTCTTCAAACTGTCGAAAAGTCTTCGGATAAGTTTATAACTCTTTTTGAAACACACCAATGCCACAGGTGGTGTGAAAGATGAGAGTGAAGAGCGTTACAACTCCAGGATTTGGGAGAAAATACACCGCTTTTCTAAGGGTTAGCCTTCATCATTGACTATTCTGCTGGACTTGTAGTTAGTCGAAAAATTTTCGGAGGTGTTTTGAGTGGTCCTTAGGGGGATTAGGGAGTACTCTCAACTGGCGCTCGTTTCAAGCTACCTGAGGAGAACCTTCGAGCTCTGGGGCTACGGCGAGGTTGTTTTACCCACAATAGAGCCCTACGATGAAACCGTGAGGAAGGGAACGAAGTTCGCGTACAACAACGGCTTTTACCTGATAAAGCCTGACGTGACGAGCAGACTGCTCAGGAACTACGACATTGACTTTGGCAAGCTTTATTACATAAGTGAAGTGCTCGACGGCGGTGTCGAGGGTAACTGGCAGGCCGGCGTTGAGTTCATCGGCGGTGAGCCGACCTTCATGACGGCCGAGGTTTTGAGCGTCCTCATAACCGCGCTTGAGAGCCTTGGCATTGATGAGTTCTACATAGACCTCGGAAGCCTCGAAGTCTGGAGGCGGGCAACCGAGGGAATCGAGGATTTCCGGGAAACCATCTACAGGGCCCTCGAGAGGAGGAACTTCGGCCTGATTGACGGCCTTCCCATTGACAGAGAAAAGAAGGAGGAGCTCTGGCGCCTCTTCAACTTCCGCGGGAGGAAAACCGACTACGACAAGCTTGCCCAGATTCTCGAGCTGGTCGACGACGAAAGGGTCTTTGTGGACCTCGGCACGGTCAGACCGCTTCCCTACTACCGCGACGTTATCTTCGAGGTGTACTCTCCCGAATTTGGAAGGCCGATAGGTGGAGGCGGGGAGTACTCCTTCAGGGGCAGGCCGGCAGTAGGTTTCGCCCTCGACTTGAGGACCCTCGTCCAGCTGGCGAACGTTGAGGGTAAGAAGAGTAGAAGGTCCCTCAGGGGCATAGGCTCGTTCAGGGAAGCGAGAAAGCTCGTCTCGATGGGAATCCCCGTGGAGGTGAGGAGATGAGGTTCGTTCTGCCGAAGGGTCGCTTGCTCAGAGACTCACTGGAAATCCTCAGAAGGGCAGGCTATAAAATCGACGAGCCGGGGGAGAGGAGGCTCATCCAAAGGTTCAACGGCCACGAGGTTCTGCTCGCGAGGGCCTTCGACGTTCCGGTTTATGTCGAGCACGGCGTTGACGTTGGCATAACAGGGAGCGACGTCGTTGAGGAGCGCGGAAGCGACGTTTTCGTGCCCCTTGACCTTCCCTTCGGGAAGTGCAGGCTGAGCCTTGCGATGCCGAGGGAAAGCGTTACCCCTCCAGAGGACATGGACGGCTACAGGATAGCGACCAAGTACGAGCGGATAACGAGGAACTACTTCTCAAGCCTCGGCGTCGAGGTCGAGGTAATAAAGCTCAGCGGAAGCGTCGAGCTTGCTCCCAAGGTCGGGATAGCAGATGCGATAGTCGACATAGTCGAAACGGGAACGACCCTCAGGGCCAACGGCCTCGTCGAGGTTGATAAGGTGATGGACGTTTCAGCTCAACTGCTCGTCAACAGGATTTCTCAGAAGACCAAGTTCGATGAAATCAACTCCCTCGTTCTGGCAATAAAGGAGGTGGTTAAGGATGGAGCTTGAGGAATACGTTGCGGGCATTTTGAGGGACATCCACGAGAGGGGGATTGAAGCCGTCCGAGAGTACTCGATGAAGTTCGACGGCTACGGTGGCCCCTTCCGCGTGACAGAGGAGGAGTTCGAAGAGGCCGAAAGGCTCGTCCCCGAAAAGGACAGGAAAATCATCGAGAGGGCCATCAAAAGAATCTGGGACTACCACGAGAGGCAAAAGCCGAGAGATGAGCTTTTCGTCAAGAACGGCTCGCTCTACGGCCTAATCTACCGCCCGATAGGGAGGATAGGAATCTACGTCCCCGGCGGGAAGCCACTGCCCTCGACGCTCATGATGGTGGCCGTTCCCGCGAGGATAGCGGGGGTCAAGGAGATAGCCGTGACGACCCCTCCAAAGGACGGCAAGGTGAACCCCTACGTGCTCTACGTGGCGAAACTGCTCGGCATAGAGGAGGTCTACAAGCTGGGTGGAGTTCAGGCGATAGGGGCGATGGCCTACGGCGTCGGCATGAAGAAGGTCGATAAGATATTCGGCCCGGGGAACCGGTTCGTCAACGAGGCCAAGAGGCAGGTGTTTGGTGTCGTCGGCATAGACAGCCTCGCCGGACCGTCCGAGATAGCAGTCATAGCGGACGAAACCGCTGACAAGGAATACGTTTTGGCCGATTTGCTCAGCCAGCTGGAGCACGGAAAGGATAGCAAAGCGTGGCTCCTCACAACCTCGGAGGAGCTGGCAAACTACTGCTCCCGCGACGGGGTGGATGTAATTCTCTGCGAAAGCCTTGCGGAGTGCGCCAAAAAAGCGAACGAGATAGCCCCGGAGCACCTAGAGATAATCACGGAAAATCCGCTCGATTTGGTTGACCTCATCGAGAACGCCGGGGCGATATACCTCGGACCATACACGCCCGTTCCTTCGGCGGATTACTTCCTTGGAGTGAACCACGTCCTCCCTACCGGCGGAGCGGCGAAGTTCAGCGGGGTTTTAACGGTGATGGACTTCCTCAAGCCGATAACCCTCGCTATGGTCTCGCGGGAGGAATTCCTGAGGGAGAGGGAGCTCGGATTAAGGCTTGCCGAGATAGAGGGAATGGAACTCCACAGGAGGAGCATGGAGGTGAGGAAATGAAGCGGGAAACAAGGGAAACCAGCGTTGAGGTAGAGCTCGACGCTCCGTTTGGCGTTGAGACCGGCGACAGAATACTCGACCACATGCTCACAGCTCTGTTCCACTACATGGGCAGGAGCGCGAGGGTTAAAGCGGACTATGACCTCAGGCACCACCTCTGGGAAGATATAGGCATAACCCTCGGCGAGGAGCTCCGCTCGAAGCTCCCCGAGAAGTTCAGGCGCTTTGGAAGCGCGATAACCCCGATGGACGACGCCTTGGTTCTAATCGCGGTGGACATCTCAGGGAGGCCCTACGTGAGCGCTGAGCTGAGCTTTGAGGAGAGCGAAGAAGGCTTTGAGAAGGCCTTGGTCAGGGAGTTCCTCTGGGGGCTGGCGCGCTCGCTGAAAGCTACTATCCACGTGAAAACTCTGAGCGGAACAAACGCGCACCACGTCATCGAGGCAACCTTCAAGGGGCTCGGCATCGCGCTGGCCCAGGCGACTCGGGAGAGCGAGAGGCTGGAGAGCACGAAGGGACTGCTGGAGGTGTGAGCGTGATAGCGGTGGTTGACCTGGGGGTTGGAAACCTCGCCAACGTGAGGAAGGCCCTTGGCGGAGTAATCACGAGCGACCCCTACGAGATTGAAAGGGCCGAGAAACTCGTCCTTCCGGGCGTGGGTAACTTTGGAGCTGTGATGGAGAGGCTCGAACCGCTGAGGAGGGTCATACTCGACGCGATAAACGAGGGGAAGCCCTTCCTCGGGATATGCCTTGGATTACAGCTCCTCTTCGAGGGGAGCGAGGAGAGTCCCGGAAAGCCCGGCCTCCGCGTGTTTAGGGGGCAGGTTGTAAGGTTTCAGGGAGTTCGAACGCCTCACATCGGCTGGAACCAGCTGTGGAAGCGGAAGGACTGTCCGCTCTTCGAGGGAATCAGGGATGGGGCGTACTTCTACTTCGTCCACTCCTACTACGCCGAGCCAGATGAGGACGTCACCGCTGGAGTTACCGACTACGAGTCAAAGGGCAGGAAGGTGGTATTCACCTCGGCCGTTTGGAGGGACAACGTCTACGCCGTCCAGTTCCATCCGGAAAAGAGCGGACGGAACGGTTTAATCCTGATGAGAAACTTCAGGAGGCTCTGAAATGGAAATCTACCCCGCCATAGACCTAATGGGAGGAAAGGCGGTGAGGCTCTACAAGGGAAAGAAAAACACCGTCAAGGTCTACGGTGACCCGGTCGAGATAGCGGGGCGCTTTGCCGAGTTAGTTGACAAAATCCACGTCGTTGACCTCGATGGTGCCTTCCAGGGCTTTCCGAGGAACTTGGACGTAGTTGAGAGGATAATCCGCGAGACCGGTCTGAGGGTTCAGTTCGGCGGCGGTTTGAGGAGCTACGAGGCCATAGAGAGGGCCTATGAAATCGGCGTTGAGAACGCCATAATCGGAACTAAAGCCTTCGATTTGGACTTCCTCAGGAAGGTGACCGAGGACTTCGAGGGGATAACCGTCAGCCTCGACTCGAAGGGCGGGAGAATAGCCGTAAAGGGCTGGCTCGAAAGCGGGATTCCTGTTAGAGATGCCTACGAGATGCTGAAAGCCTACGTGAACCGCTTCGTTTACACATCGGTCGAGAGGGACGGGACTTTGACGGGAATCGAGGAAATCGAACGCTTTTGGAAAAACGAGGAGTTCATCTACGCCGGGGGAGTTTCGAGCGCTGAGGACGTCGTGAGGCTGAAAAGAATAGGCTTCTCGGGAGTCATCGTGGGGAAAGTCCTCTACGAGGAACTTGTTAAGCTCGAAGACCTCCTGGAGGTGGTTTAATGCTTGCGAAGAGGATAATAGCGGCCCTCGACATAAAGGAAGGCCGCGTCGTGAAGGGGATTAAGTTCAAAAACATCCGGGACGCGGGCGACCCGATAGAGCTGGCGAGACGCTACGAGAAGGAGGGGATAGACGAGATAGTCTTCCTCGACATTACGGCATCGTACGAGAAGAGGGGAATCCTGCTCGACCTCGTCAAGAGAATTGCTGAGGAGATATACGTCCCCTTCACGGTTGGTGGGGGCATAAGAACCGTTGAAGAAGCTAGGGAGATAATAAAGCGTGGCGCCGACAAGGTCTTCATAAACACGGCCGCCGTTGACAGGCCAGAACTCGTTAGGGAGATAGCCCAGGTGGTTGGGACGGCGAACCTCGTCGTTGCCATAGACGCCAAGTGGAACGGCTCCTTCTGGGAAGTCTACACCCACGGAGGGAGGAAGGCAAGGGGGATTGACGCCCTTGAGTGGGCGAGAACCGTCGAGAGGCTCGGAGCTGGGGAGATACTCCTCACGAGCATGGACACTGACGGGACGAAGATGGGCTTTGACATACCACTAACCAATGCCGTTGCAGAGGCCGTTGATATTCCCGTCATAGCATCTGGTGGGGCAGGAAGGCCGGAGCACTTCTACGAGGCTTTCAAGGCGGGGGCCGAGGCGGCTCTGGCCGCTTCCATCTTCCACTACGGTGAGTACACGGTGGGGGAGCTGAAGGAGTTTCTGGCCGAGAGGGGAATTCCGGTCAGGCTGGACTACTGAGGTGGTAGTATGGGCACTGATGAGCTAATCGAGAAGGTCGACTGGGAGAAGAACGGCGGAATCGTTCCGGTCGTGGTTCAAGATACCAGGGGAGAGGTTTTAACGCTGGCCTACATGGACAGGGAAGCCCTGAGGAGAACCCTCGAGACCGGCTACGCCCACTACTACTCCCGCTCGCAGAAGAGGGTGAGAATGAAGGGTGAAGTCAGCGGGAACACGCAGAGGGTTGAGGAGATAAGAATCGACTGCGACAACGACGCGCTCCTCCTGATAGTCGAGCAGAAAGGAGTTGCGTGTCACACGGGCAACTACTCCTGCTTCTACCGGAAGCTGGGCGAGCCGGAGAGGGTTCTGCCGATGGACTACTCGCTGACGATACTCAGGGAGCTGGAGGAGCTGATAAGGGAGCGGAAGAAGAAGCCCGTCGAGGGCTCCTACACCTCGGAGCTCTTCAAAGCCGGGAGGGAGAGAATTTACAAGAAGTTCGGCGAAGAAGCCGTTGAGGTTCTCGTCGCAGAAACCAGAGAAGGCCTCATCTACGAGACGGCCGACATGCTCTACCACCTGCTCGTTCTCCTGGCTTACAACGACGTTTCCCTCGGCGAGGTGATGGCCGAGCTGAGGAGGCGGAGGAAATGATAAGCGAGCTCGTCAAGTCCTTCCAGCCCTACCGCGTCGTCGAGGGGAACTATCGGATAAGGCTCGACAAGAACGAGAGCCCCTACGACCTGCCAGGAGAGGTAAAGGAGAAAATCTTTGAGGAGCTGAGGGAGATTGCCTTCAACCGCTACCCCCACATAACCTCCATGCCAGCGAGGGAGGCGATAGCTGATTTCTACGGCGTCTCGCCGGACAACGTTGCAGTTGGCAATGGAAGCGACGAGCTTTTGAGCTACCTCGTGAGGCTCTTCGAGGGCAACCACATCGTGATTACCCCGCCGACCTTCGGGATGTACTCCTTCTACGCGAAGCTGAACAACGTTCCGGTTGTGGAAGTGCCCCTTCGGGAGGACTTCACGCTCGACGGAGAGGCCGTAGCGAAAAAGGCCAAAAACGCGAGGGTTGTCTTCATAGCGTCCCCCAACAACCCCACCGGGAACCTCCAGCCGGAGGAAGAGATAATCAGAGTCCTCGAAACCGGAAGGCCAGTGGTTCTCGACGAGGCCTACGCGGAATTCGCGGGAAAAAGCCTCTGGAAGCTCATAGAAGAGTATCCAAACCTAGTAGTGTTGAGGACGTTCTCCAAGGCCTTTGGGATGGCCGGAATCAGGGTCGGCTACATGCTGGCGGGCGAGGAAATCGTCGACGCCCTCTACCGGATAAAATCCCCCTTCAGCGTCGGAATCATGACGATGACGGCCATAAGGGTCGCCCTGAGGCACGCCGACCTTATGGAGAAAACCGTTAGGAAAATCGTTGAAGAGCGCGAGAGGATGGGGAGAAAGCTCGGGGAGTTAGCCTACCCAAGCGACGCCAACTTCCTCCTCGTCAGACTCAATGCCTACGAAGAGCTTTTGAAGAGGGGCATAGTTGTTAGAAAGCTCTCCGGAAGGCTTGAGGGTCACATAAGGGTAACGGTCGGCAGGAGATGGGAGAACGACGCGTTTCTTGAGGCGGTGGAAGAGATAGCGGGTGATTCCGATGTGGGTGGTCTTTGACGTGGACGGGACGCTGATAGACGTGGGCGAGAGCTACGACTTGGCGGTTAAACTGACGGTGGAGTACTTCCTCCGGGCCTTTGGAGTGGAGCGGAAGGTTGAGCTCGAGTGGATACGAAAGTTGCGCTCTAAAGGTAGCTTTGGAGACGACTTCAAGGTGAGCGAGGCACTGATTCTCTTCTCGCTCGCCGGTGATGTTGAGACACTGGTGGAGGAGTTCCCGGCCGGAGAGGGCATAGAGTGGGTCCGGGAGCGGTTCGGGGTTGGAATGCACCGCGGGAGCATAGAAAGGGTCTTCAACACATTCTATCTCGGGGAAGCCTATCCCGGAAGACTCTTCGACTTTCCGGGCCTCTGGAGGAGGGAGAAACCGCTCATCGAGGCCGAGCTCTTAAGGAAACTCTCAGAGGAGTTCAAGGTTGGGGTCGTCACAGGCAGGAGCGAGCTTGAGCTCAGGCTGGCTGAAAAAATCCTCGGCTTCCGCTTTGAAAGGGCCGTAACGAGGGAGCTCGGTCTCAAGCCGAACCCCGACCTGCTCTGGGAGCTGGTGAATGGTGAAAGAGGGGTTTACGTCGGCGATACGCTTAACGACGAGCTCTTCGTCGAAAACTACAGGAGGAAATACGGCGACTTCGATTTCGTCATGGTCGGGCGGGACGTTGAGGACGTTTCGGAATTCGTTGAGAACCTGCTGGAGGGAGGAAAATGAGGGTTGCCGTTCTGGGTGCCGGAACAATCGGCGGAGCAATCGCAAAAGCCCTGAAAAAGGCCGGCTACGACGTCGTTGCGACGAGGAGGAGGATTGAGAAGGCCAAAGAGCTCCTCGAGCTTGGAATAGAGGTTATTCCAAACAATAGGAAAGCCGCTGAAAGCGCCGATGTTGTGTTCATAGCTGTGAAGCCCAGCAAGGTCGGCGACGTTCTTGAGGAGATAGCCGACCTAATCGAGGGGAAGCTCGTCATTTCGGTCGTCGCCGGAGTCTCACTGAAGGAGTTAAAGCGTTTCGCAAAGGCGAAATTCGTGAGGGCGATGCCCAACATAGCGGTTCTCGTCGGCGAGTCCTTCACGGCCTACGCGACCGAGCTTGAGGGGGAGGAAGTTGAGCTGGTGGAAAGACTCCTGAGAACCTTCGGGGATTGCGTCCGCGTCGAGGAGGAGCACATGGACGCGATAACCGGGCTGAGTGGCTCTGGACCTGCTTACGTCACGGTCTTCCTTGAGGCGATGGTCTACGGCGGTCTGCGCGTCGGCCTGCCGAGGGATTTGGCAAAGAGGGCCTCCCTCCAGACGCTCCTCGGAACGGCGAAGCTCCTCATGGAGACCGAGAGGCATCCAGCGGAGGTGAGAGAGTGGGTTATAACGCCGGGAGGGACTACGATAGACGGCATCTTTGAGCTTGAGGAGGGTAAGATAAGGACGGCAATCATGAAGGCCGTCGATGCCGCGACGAAGAAGTCGAGGATTCTGTCGAAGAGAGTTTAATCCCTCAAAACCCTTAAAAACGGCCCCGAATAGTGGAGACCATGCTCTACGTTGAGATACTCGGGAACCTTCCTGAGATGGCAAGGGATGAGGTAAAGGCGATGCTCGAACTCGGGGGAGGGGAGATAGTTGGCCAGGACTACCTCTTCCTGAAGGTTGATGCCTCCGAGAAAGCCTTCCCCTTCCTTGACCGCCTCGGCCTTACCCACGAGTACGGTGACTTGCTGGTTGAAGCTGACTCCGTTGACGAGCTCCTCAGGAAGGCCAGGGAAGTGGAGTGGCCGATTGAAGGCACGTTTAAGGTTGACACCGAGACGATGGCCAACTGCAGGCACGATGTCCCCGACCTGCCGAGGAAGCTCGGGGCGGTGATTCACGCCCAAGGTTTTCGCGTGAACCTCTCAAAGCCTGACACGCTCGTCCGCGTTTACTGCGGTGAGAGGCTCTACGCGGGGATAAGGTTACGCTTCTTTGACCCCAAGGACTTCGAGAGGCGAAAGGCCCATCACAGGCCGTTTTTCCGGCCGATTTCGCTCCACCCGAGGGTTTCTCGTGCGCTGGTAAACCTGACGAAGGCTCAAAGGGAACTCCTCGACCCCATGATGGGAGCGGGAGGGATACTCATCGAGGCGGGCCTGCTCGGGCTCAAGGTTTACGGCGTTGACATAAAGCCCGAGATGGTCGAAGGTGCCGAGATTAATCTCAGGCACTACGGAGTCAGGGACTTCGAGCTAAAGCTCGGCGATGCAACGAGGCTGGAGGAGCTCTTTCCTGGAAAGGAGTTCGAGGCAGTCGCCACCGACCCGCCCTACGGAACGGCAGCAACGCTCGCGGGAAGGAGGAGGGACGAGCTCTACAGGGCGGTTTTGAGGAGCATCTACAACGTCCTTAAACCAAGCGGAAGGCTCGCGATAGCTTTTCCGACGAGCTTCGACGGAAAGGGTGAGGCTGAAAAGCTCGGCTTCAATATGCTTGGACACTACTACCAGAGGGTTCACAAGAGCCTTGAGAGATACTTCTACGTCTTTGAGAAGTGAAAGGGTGTCGTGAACTGATTACCAATCCAAAAAGTTTTTATTGTTCTTGACTACATGGGTAAATTATGAGACGCGGTGTGTTGCTCCTGGCACTCCTGCTGTCCCTTCCATGGGTTTCAGCATGGAACGCCACATTTCAGTTTCACCCGTCACCTGGCCAGGAGCTCGACGACATTCTGATTAACTACACCTCAGAGTGCTCATCTTGGGTTTTCGGAACCTTTGATGATGGGCGTCTTATTCAGGATTTTGCGTTTCCCGTAAACGGCAGTGGAAGCGTTGACCTCCAGGACTACCTGTATATGGGGGTCCCTTCCAACTCAACGCTCTACCTGGAATCAAACTGTGAGCTTAACGTCACCGTCCATCCACGCTATGGGATTTACATGCACCCCCCGAAGTTAGAGCGCTCTCAACGGAGTTTCGTCTTGTTAAGATACCCTTCAAAAAGACTTGTGAAAGCAGGTTTGAGATTGAAACGCCCTGGGAACTTGTTGCGGTTTACTTGGAGAGCCACACTATCCACGACAACGGAACCTATGTTTCCAACATACCCCTCAGGGTCAAGGTCTCTTGGGAAAACCAAAGCGTTCTAAAAACACCTGAAGGGAGGGGAACGTATTACTGGGTGGATGTAAGCGATTGGAAGCCCAGGGGGAGGGTTATCCTTAAGCTGTCGGGCAGGAGAGCGAAGTACATAGACAGTGCGTACGGATATGCCCTCGTTCCCCACAGAGAGAAAAGGCAGTGGTGGCTTATCTACAACTACAAGGAAGGTTATTATTTCGGAGACGGCAGGCCGTGGAGAGAGATTCTAATCAAGCTGGAGTTTCTGTGGAAAGGCGAAGACATCACGCTGGCCAGCTTCGTTACACAGGATGGAGAAAAGCTAAGCCTCAAAGTGGAAGATGGAAGGGTGTGCCTCGAAGGGCCCCCATCTGAAAAAATGTGGTTCCAGAATACCCACAGGTGCCCTAAAGCTCACTGTGGGCTTTCAAAGCGGATACCTGTGAGTTCTTGGCGGGGGAAGTGTGTACTTCAACGAATACACCGGAACGGAGGCTGTCGCACTCATAAACCTCCTCTGGGGAGTACCAAAAGACGACAGATACAGCGTGGAGATTCATGCAAAGGATAGCTCCTACTGGAAGCCAACGAAAAGGATGAAAATCGAATTGGCCGAGATTCTCGGCGGAAGTGCACTGGTGATATCGTTGCTGACCCTTTATCTGTCGAGGAAGCATTAGTCCTCGAGCCAGATTTCGAGCCTCTGCTTCCCCTTTCCGAGGCTGGAGCGCTTGAATTTCTTCAGGTGGCCGATTTCCTTTATGTCCCTCACGTGGGTTCCCCCGCAGGGAATGACCTCGAAGTCCCTTATCTGGGTGTAGCGGGTGTCACCTTCCCACCATATCCTCATCTCGCCACCTTCGTCAACGAGCCTGTTAAAGGTCTCAATTATCTGCTCCTTCCATTTGTTCACGTTCTCCGGGTAAACGATGTCGAGCCTACCCTTCTCGGCGCTCATTCCGCTTCCGTAGGGCTCCCACTTCTCCGGCAGGACGACGTTGAGAACGTGCTCGAGGAGGTGCATGGCGCTGTGGATTCTCATTAGCTTGTAGCGGTAGTCCCAGTCTATCTTAAGCTCAACCTCGTCACCGGGCTTGAACTTCTCCGGCTCGACAACGACGTGCCAGACGTTGCCTTCATCGTCCTTGTAGACGTCCAGAACCTCGACGCCGTTTATCGTTCCCCTGTCGTGAGGCTGGCCCCCGCCGGTCGGGTAGAAAATCGTCTGGTCGAGGAGCAGGGCGTTTTCCTTCACTTCGAGAACCTTCGCCTTGGCCTCTTTGAGGTAGGCGTCCTCGTAATAGAGTTTGCTGGTCATTCAAACCACCGTAGAAAAGAGGGCACCGAGGTTTAAATGAATATCGAAAAAGGAAGGAAGAAAATCACTTCCTCCTCCTGAGGAGGAGAGGAACAACGGCCAGCCCGACCATCGCGGCCGGTCCGCAGATTCCGCCCTTCTCTTTGGCAGTTGAAGTCGGAGTAGTCGAGCTCGCGGGTGGCTTGCTCTCAGCTATGTTGAGCTCCTTGGTGACGACGGCCTTGTTTCCGTAGAAGTCCTCGGCCACTATCTCAAGCTTGTACTTGCCGGCCTTGAGTCCCGGAAGCTCGATGATGTAAAACACGTCGCCGGGCTTTCCGCTTGACGGCTCGGCCGGGAACTTATTAACCTTGCCGTACTTGACGGGATTACCGTTGGAGTCGTAGAGAACCGCGTAGAGGTCCCTAATGCCAAGGTTGTCCTGGGCCGTGAAGTAAACGGTGAACTGTGAGTCGGGCTTGGGGTGGCTGGGCTGGAGGTAGGCAATCTGAACGACCGGCTTCTCGGTGTCCTTTCCGGTGTCAATAACGAGCTGAGAGACGCCCTTTGGAATCGTCACGTTGAGGAGCATGTAGTACTGGCCGGCTATCTCCCTCGAGGCTATAACATTGTAGGTGACGTTGGTGACGCTCGGGTCCACCTTGGCGTTGGCCGGAACCGGGATGACAATCGGGCCAGTAACGCTGTGGTCGAGTCCGTTGATGAACTTGAGGGCAGTTCCGAGGTCACTCTCATGCTTGAATATCATGAACTTCTGGGGAACGGGGATGCTCATGAAGTCGCTCCTGACCTTGTCGTTTTCGAGCTTCACGCTCACGTAGGGCATCTCCACATTGCCGTTTTCATCTATGACAACAAGGTTGCTTCCATACCACGTTGGGCTATACCCTTCGTGGGCCGGTGGGTTGGGCTCCTTGTCGGGAGCGCCGGTCGAAGTAAGGGTGAGGAAGTAGTGCTTGTTTCCGTTCTTGTCGATGTAGAGCCAGTACATGTCGTGGTGGATGTGACCGCTCATCGTGAGTGGGATGTTGTACTTAACGACGTCCTCAAGGAAGCGCTTCGCGACCTCCTGGTCGGCACCCCAATAGCGACCGACGTACTCCTTAATCTGGTCCCAATCGGTGCTCGGGTCAAGGTCCTTGATGACACCGCCAAGGTAGTTCCAGCGCGGGTTGAAGAAGTACGGGTGGTGGTAGAGGACTATTGGAATGTAATCCTTGTGCTCGTCGAGGACCTTCTCCATCCACTCAATCTCGTCCATCGTCGGGTAACCGCGGTCTCCTCCGGTGTCGAGGCCGATTATGATGAACTTACCGATGGTGACGTAGAAGTACTTGGGACCGAGAACCTGGGTGTAAACGGTCGGCGGGTCGTCGTGGTTGCCCTTGATTCCAACGACAGGAAGGCCTGAAGAGGAGGCGAGCTTGGTTATGTTGTAGAGTATCTGGTATCCTGTGACGTCACCGCTGGTGTCAACCTCGTCACCGGTGTTTATCATGAGGGTCGCACCGTTCATGGCCCAGTACTGGTAGGCGCTGTAAGTTGCCACGACGCTGTGGAGCGGAATCGGATTGGAGCACATCTCCTCAAGCCTGTAAACGTTGCTCTGGAAGTACTGGTCGCAGACGAAACCGACCTTTGCGCCGGTTGTGACGTGGGTGTCGCTCGTCCAGGCAATCTTGAGGGTCTTCGGCCACTCCTTGAAGACCTTCAGACCGTTGGGGAGAACGAGGGTTCCCTTGTCGGTCTTTATGAGGAGGAAGTAGTCATCCGGGACAATGTCATCCGGGGTCTGGAGGGTGATTGAATTGTCGTCCTTCGAGACTATCTGAAGGTCGTACGGGCCGTGAAGGATTGAAACGGCAGTCACTGACTCAACCTGGACCCCTTCCTTGGGGTAGAGCTTGAAAGTGTCCCCAGGAATGGCGAATGCCGGAACAACAGGCGCGGGAAGGTAAACGTAGTCGCTGTAGGTCGTTGAGTAGTCCTGAGCCAGCGCTGGAACCGCTCCAAGTGCAGAAAGTGCAGTCGCAAAAGCTATTAACAGAGCCAACAGCCGTCTGGCCATGGTATCACCGTTGAGAGGGGAGAAAACCCTCTTAAAATCTTTCCCGTTCGAAACCTGTCCAAAGGAACACCATTTAATGTTCCTTTTGAGTCTTCCATGTCAAAAAAGATACCATGTGGTCGGCCGTTGCGGAGCGACCACCGAGGTGTCTATAGAGGGAGTGCATCTCCAGAATTCTGGCCCTTAGAGTCTCCTCCGGTTTCACGAGGTAGCGCGTGAAGAGAACCGCCATCTCAACGAGCAGGCAGTCGGCCCTGCTGAAGGGTCGGAGTGGCGGAGTTCCCTCGATTTCGCCCTCGGGAATCAGCTCGCAGAGCAGAACCTCGGTCTCGCCGAGTTCATCTTTCCAGCGCTCAACCTTCCACTCCACCCGTCCGTAGAGGCCGGGAAGGCCCTTAATCCAGCGGTGGCCGTTCATCTCAACGAATTCCAGCTCGACAGGAAGGTTCAATGCGGTTCTGACGAGCAGTTCGGGGTCGTTGGTGAGCTGGATTGACGCCCTGCCAGTTTCCAGAACCTCACGGAAGCTTTTTCCGGGGAAGAGCTTGAACCTCAGCCTTTCTCTCTCTCGGACGACGCCGACGGGCGTAACGTTCGAGCGCGTGACGAGAAGAACCTCGTAAACCTTCCCCTCCTCGAAAACGTCGAGCATTCCGACCACCGGGTCAAATGAAGAAGAAAAATCAGAGGTTCTGCTTGGGGAGGACGATTATATCGTCCCTGTCGATGTAGAAGGTAACCGGCTGGGTCGGCCTGAGGTTGGCTATCTCCTTGTCGCTTATGGCCCTGGCTATGATTCTCGTCTCGCCGAAGAGGCCGACGACCTCGGTGAAGAAGCCGTAGTACTCGATGAGGTCAACGGTTCCCTCGAGCGAGACTGTGTTCTCGCCGGGCCTGAACTTTATGCGCTCCGGCCTTATGACGAGGACGACGTTATCGCTCTTCTCGGTGTAGTGAAGCCCATCGAGGCGGAAGCTCTCGAACTCAACGGTGACCTTATCGCCGTTCCTCTCGACGACCTTAGCGGGGATGACGTTGGTCTTGCCCATGAAGCTCGCCACGAACTCCGTTTTGGGCCTCTCGTAGATGTCCCTTGGGGTTCCGACCTGCTCAACGGTTCCGACGTTCATGACGGCAATCCTGTCGCTTATGGCCATTGCCTCTTCCTGGTCGTGGGTAACGTAGATGACGGTTATTCCGAGCTCGCGCTGGATTCTCCTGATTTCCGAACGCATCTCAAGCCTTAACTTGGCGTCAAGGTTGCTCAACGGCTCGTCAAGGAGGAGGACCTTCGGCTCGACGACGAGAGCCCTGGCTATGGCAACACGCTGCTGCTGTCCGCCGGAAAGCTGGGTAGGATAGCGGTTCTCGAAGCCCTTGAGCTTGACGAGCTCGAGCGCCCACTCGACCTTCCTCTTGATTTCCTCCTTGGGGACCTTCCTAATCTTGAGACCGTAGGCGACGTTGTCAAAGACTGTCATGTGGGGCCAGAGGGCGTAGTTCTGGAAGACGAGCACGGCACCGCGCTGGTAGGAGGGGAGGTAGGTGACCTCCTCGTCGCCGAAGTAAATGTGCCCGCTGTCGGGGTAGTCGAGGCCAGCTATAATCCTCAGCGTTGTGGACTTTCCACACCCGCTCGGGCCGAGCAGGGTGAAGAGCTCCTTGTGCTTTATGTGAAGGCTTATCCCCTTTAACGCGGTCGTTCCATCGAAGGTTTTCACGATGTTCTCAAGCTTAACGTCAACCATCTCAATCACCACCTCAGGTAAGACCGATGAACGAGTACCTCTGCTTGGTTATGATGTTGGCTATAACTATGGCCGTTATCTGCACGAGCATGAGGAAGACACCGAGGGCCGCGGCGAGGTTGGCGCTTCCAACGGCACCTATAATGAGCTCCCTCATCTTAGCGGTTATCGGGTACCAGGTTGAGTTGATTGAACCAAGGGTGATGCCGACGCTGGTTTCGCTCATACAGTAGACGAAGCTCAGCATCGCCCCGCCGAGCAGGTTGAGGGAAATCAGGGGCAGGAGTATGCTCGTGAGGGCCTTCCACCTGCCCGCTCCAAGGTTCATCGCGGCCTCTTCAAGCGAGACGTGAACCTGCTGAAGGCCGGCGGAAATCGAGCGCGCCGCGAATGGCAGACGTCTGATGGAGTACGCCAGTATGAGCGCCGCTCCCGGGAAGAAGTACAGCAGGTTGGTGGGGTCCAGTATGCTTCCCTTGAACGGCGGGACCGTCGAGAAGAAGAAGAAATAGCTCATCGCTATGACGATTCCCGGGACGGCTATAGGTATGGTGGCAAGGCTGTCGAGTATCGGGGCGAGCTTGGCCTTCTTGAACCTGCTGGAGGCGTAGGAGGCGGTAAGCGAGAGGAGGATTATAATAACTATCGCCGCAGTGGAGTAAAGAACGCTGTTGAGTATAACGTGCTCTATGTCGGGCTGGGTCACTATGGCCTTCATGTTCTCAAGGGTGAATCCGCTCGGCCAGGTGCCGTACCACGTCTTTGAGAAGGCAAGTAGGACAACACCAATCTGGGGGAAGATTGTTATCAGCAGGAGAGGAACGGCAACGAACGCAATAATGAGTGCCTGCCACCACTTTGGCTTGGCAACCCTTGGCTTCCACCTGCCACCCTTGCTGAGCATCGCGTACTGCCTAAGGCCGACGTACCAGCGGACGGCGAGGAACATTATAAGGGCGATTGTGAGCATTATCAGAGCTAAGGCCGCCATCTGCGGGTTTCCGACGGCAAAGCCGGAGACGAAGGAGCTGTAAATCTGATAGGACATGAGCTTCTTGGCTATTGCGCTTCCCTGGAAGACTATCGGCGCGGCGAGGTCCTCAAGGCTGAAGATGCCGACGAGTATTGCTCCTGAGGCTATTCCAGGGAGAGCGAGCGGAAGGGTTACCGTCCTGAAGAGGTGGAAGCCCCTGCTACCGAGGTTCTCGGCCTGCTCCTCAAGGCTGGGGTCGATGTTGATGAAGCTCGCGTAGGCGTTGAGGTAGACTATCGGGTAGTAGGTTATCGTCTGGGCGATGATGACACCAACGAGACCATCAATCCATATCGGCTTCGGGAAGAGGTGCAGGTGCTCGTAGAAAATCCAGTTGATGATTCCGTCCGGAAGGAACATCTTCTTGACAACGACGACGTTAACGAAGGGCGTAACGAGGAGCGGAATGAAGAGGAGAACGCGCATTATGTTCTTGCCCGGGAAGTCGTAGCGGGCCATTATGAAGGCGAAGAACGTTCCGAGGAGCGTCGTAAGAATCATGACGCTTATGGAGACGAGTATTGAGTTAAGGACGACACCGAAGTCCCAGCCGTAGAAGTGGTACACTTCCTTACCACCGTATTCAATCGTCTTGACGAGGTAGTCACTCGGATGGGGATTGAAGTAGTAGCTCGACCCAAAGATGCTTCTGAACCAGTAAAGCGATAGGTGGCCGTTGTACTCGAAGGCCGTTCCGAGCATCACTATTACCGGAATCACCAGAAACGCCACCAGGTAGAGCAACGGGAACAGGAATGAAGTTATGACGACCGGGTCAGGTAGGGGGGTGCCAAAGAGTCTTTCACTCCATTTGCTGACCTTCATTAGCGTTACCTCCTCGCGGTTTTTAACCACTCGCAACTACCTTAGGATTTGCGGGTTCGTTTTAAAGGTTTCTGAAAAGAGTCTGGAAAGGTTGGGGAGAGAGAGTGGCTTTTCTTGACTCTGTCCTGTCAAAATGAAGAAAAGAAAGGTCAGCCGGTTATCTTCTTGAGGTCATCCATGACCTTCTGGTATTTGGCCTGGGCGGCGTTCCTCCACTCCTGGGTGAGCTGGCTCTGGAAGCCAGCATCGGTGGCAATCCTGTCGTTTATCTTGGCCGCGTACTCCTCTGTGAAGGTAACGGTCTTGCCGGTCTCGGGGTCCTTGAACTCTATCGGCGCGGTGAGCTCGTCCCTGAGCTGGTTAAACTGCTCCTCCGTTATCTTGCCATCCTTATAGGCCTTTACAATAGCCATCCAGGCCTGGTGAAGCGGGCCGTTGACGTCAATGAGGGTGGCCTTGAAGTAGTACTGGAGGGCGTTGACGGTCTTTAGGGCCTTGCTGTCATCGAACGGAATTCCCTTGCTTGAGATTGAGAGTTTGTAGGCCTTGAGGAGGGTCGGCCTAGCCTCCGCGAACGTCTTACCAACGTACTTGCCATCGAAGAGAATCTTAGCCTCTTTCTCGGTGATGGTCCTGTTGAATATCTCGGCGTTAATCGGAAGCCTGTTGATGTTGGGACTCATCCAGACGGCCTGGCCCTCGGTGAGAACCCAGTAGATGAAGGCCTGGGCCGCCTCGGGGTGCTTGGCGTTCTTGAGGAGGGCAATCGGGTCACCGTTGATGATGCTCTCCCCGGCGGGTATGACGTACTCACAGTTCGGGTTCTGCTTCATGGCAGTGTAGCCGTAGAAGTCAATGGTGTTTCCAGCAGCAATCTCACCGTTGATGACGGCATCTCTGACGGCATCGCTCGCCTCGTAAACCTTGGAGTTGGCCGCTATAAGGGTCATAATCCTCCAGCCCTCGTCCCAGCCGAAGGCCTGGAGGATAATCTGGTAAATCCTCGTGTTAGAGGTGCTCCTGGTCGGGTCGGCTATACCGTACATCGGAGGGTCGCGGGCCCAGTCTGCGGTTGCTATGTCTTCCCACTTCTTGGGGAACGGGAGACCCTGCTTGTCGAGAACCTGCTTGTTGACCGTGAAACCGAAGGACGAGAGCGCCGCCGCAATCCAGTAAACCTTGCCGTTTTCCTCCCTAATCATTGGCATTCCGGCAAGTTCCCTGGGTATCTGCTTGCCAATTAGGTCAAGAACCTTCTGGTCGGTTATTGGGGCGAGGTAGCCCATCTTGTACATGTCGTCGAAGAGGGTCGGACCTCCACCCCAGCCGACGTCGGCGCCCTTCTTAACGTAGCTCGGCCAGAGGGACTCGGGAACGCCAATGAACTTCAGGTCAACGATGTTGTACTGCTTGGCTATGTCGCTCTGGAGAAAGAGCTGCTTGACCTTGTATTGAATAGTGGCGTCGTGTCTGGTGATGATGACGAGGGTGATTCCGCTGGTTCCGCTGCTTCCACCACTGCCCCCGCCGCCAATACATCCACTGGCCACGACGCTGAGGCCCAAAACGAGTATGAGGAGCATACCAAGCACGCGCCTCATGGCAATCCCCACCCCGTTTTCGAGCTTCCTTTAAAAAGCGTGTTGGTTCAAGGATATTAAAAAGAAGGGAAAAGGTCCCTTTCACTTCCTCCTCCTGAGGAGGAGTGGCACTATGGCAAGGCCAACGATGAAGGCTGGACCGCAGATACCGCCACCGCTTCCCTCGTTGCTCTCCTCGCTGGCCTTGGTCATCTCAAGGCTCCACTGGAGGATGTTGGAGACAACCGTCGGCCCGTCGAGCTTGACCTTGTAGTACTCGCTGGCCCACATGGGCTCGTAGCCTCCAACGGGCGTCTCACCGCTGACTATGATGACGTCGTTCTTGTCGTTGACCTTCACAATCTGGGCGGCGACAATTGGGAACTCGCCCTGCTCGCCGGCCTGGTAGGCGTTTGCAGGCGGGTCGTTGTTCTCGGTGATGTCCGAGCTGGAGTTGGAGTGAACCAAGACGTACGCGTTGTCTGGCTTAACATCAGCCTTAAGCGGGTGCCAGTCACCGCTTCCGTCCTTGCCGTCAATCCAGGCAACGACACCGGGGCCGTGGGCAAGAACTTTTCCTCCGTTCTTGAAGTTCTGGACGAGGAGCTCCCTCTTAGGAGTGTTCTCCCAGGGGTCAGCGTAGGCAACGACACGGTACGGCTTTCCGCCGGCGTTGCTGATGGCGTCCTCAACTGAAGCGAGGTCGAGGCGGAGGTTGGTTATGTTGAGCTGGTCAAGGAGGCTGTTGACGAACTGCTGGGTCTTGGCGCCGTTTCCGTAGTCGGAATCGCCGGCGACCCAGAGAACCTTTCCGCCTTCCTGGAGCCACTGCCTTATGGCGTTAATCTCCTCCGGGAGGAGCGGGCTGGTTGGCTGGCCAAGGATGAGGATGGTAACGTTGTTGTTCTTGAGAGCCTCGTAAGTGATTTTGTCACCGAGCCTCTTGATTCCAAGGTCGCTCTCGTACTTGGGGTCACCAAAGTAGACGAAGGTGTAGTCCGTCAGGGTCTTGAGCATTCCCTCTGTTAGGGTCTCGTTCTTGTAGGTAACGTCGGTGAGGCCCTTGGGGTTCTCGCCGTGCGCCAAGTCGACGGCGATAACCACCTTGCCGGTGTCAGCGGCGCTGACCGCTGGGCTGGCAACAACCCCAAAAACCGACAGCAGAACGACTGCCGCCAAGAACATTGCAACCTTCTTCATGGTATCACCGTCCCCTTTAACGATGATTCGGTTATAAATCTTATCGCCCGAAAGTTTAACAGGGCAGAAAAACTTCCGCAAAGCCCTTAAAGCCTTCTGCCGTTTCAGGCTCAGGTGGTAGTGATGGACGTTGAGAAAAAGATTGAGCTCATAAAGCGCAAGCCGACGGAGGAGCTCCTCACCGAGGAGAACCTGAGGCACCTCTTCGAGGTTGGAATCCCGATGCAGCACTACATCGGCTTCGAAATCAGCGGTTACATTCACCTTGGTACCGGACTCATGGCGGGAGCGAAGATAGCCGACCTCCAGAAGGCTGGGATAAAGACGAGAATCTTCCTCGCCGACTGGCACAGCTGGATAAACGACAAGCTCGGCGGCGACCTTGAGACCATCCAGAAGGTCGCGCTCACCTACTTCAAGGAGGGCATGAAGCAGAGCATAAAGGTTATGGGCGGAGACCCCGACAAGGTTGAGTTTGTCCTCGCAAGCGAGATACTGGAGAAGGGCGACTACTGGCAGACGGTAATAGACATCTCCAAGAACGTCACCCTCGCGAGAATGATGCGTTCGATAACGATAATGGGGCGCCAGATGGGTGAGTCAATAGACTTCGCCAAGCTCATCTACCCGGCCATGCAGGTTGCTGACATCTTCTACCAGGGCGTTACTATAGCCCACGCAGGAATGGACCAGAGGAAGGCCCACGTCATAGCGATTGAAGTTGCTCAGAAGCTGAAGTACCACCCGCTTGAGTGGAAGGGCGAGAAGCTCAAGCCGGTCGCTTTACACCACCACCTACTCCTCGGCCTTCAGGAACCGCCCGTCTGGCCGATAGAGAGCGAGGAGCAGTTCAAAGAACTGAAGACCCAGATGAAGATGAGCAAGAGCAAGCCCTACTCCGCCGTATTCATCCACGACAGCCCAGAGGAGATAAGGCAGAAGCTCAGGAAGGCCTTCTGCCCCGCGAGGGAAGTCAGGTACAACCCCGTCCTCGACTGGGCTGAGTACATAATCTTCCGCGAGGAGCCGACTGAGTTCACAATCCACCGCCCGGCCAAGTTCGGCGGCGACGTCACCTACACCACCTTCGAGGAGCTCAAGAGGGACTTCGCGGAAGGAAAGCTCCACCCGCTCGACCTCAAGAACGCGGTGGCAGAATACCTCATCGAGCTCCTCAAGCCGGTTCGCGAGTACTTCGAGAAGCACCCGGAGCCGCTTGAGCTCATGAGACAGGTCAAGATTACCCGCTGATTTTCCTTTCCCTTTGCCGGTGATAAGATGCCCGGAATTGACGAGAAGGACAGGGAAATTCTGAGAATCCTCCGCTCAAACGGCAGGATTACACTGACCGAGCTCGGAAAAAAGGTCAACCTCTCCCCCGCGAGCGTGAAGAGCAGGCTTGAGAAGCTCGAAAGGCTTGGGGCGGTTAAGGGCTACTCGGCGGTAATTGACCCAGCTTTCCTCGGGAATCTCGTTACGGCCCTAATCTTCATCAGGCTCAAGGACGTTGACCCCTACACGAGGAGCATGCTCCGCGAGCTCGCCTCGCTCGACAACGTCGAGTTCCTCTACTTAAAAACCGGAGACCACAACGTACTGCTGAAGGGAGAATTCAGGGACATGGATGAGCTCAGGGAGTTCCTGAAGAGTCTGAAAAAGACCTTCGGCGTAAACGCGCTCTCAATCGAGGCGAACCTCGTCGTCGAGGAGCTTAAAAGGGGCTTCGCCGATGAGGACGCCTCCCGACTCTGAGGTGTGATGAGTGGACGGCTGGCCGAGGCGGTGAAGATGCTCTTCGTTATCAGGCCCGGAAGGAAGAAGAACGAGCTTGAGGCCTTTTTCATCGAGAACGAGCCGGAAAAGCTGAGCGAGATGAAGAACCTGAAGGCTGACAGGATATTCCGCCTCATAATGCGGGAGGGAAGGCTCTTCAAGGTTCTGGAAGGAAGCCAGTACCGCAACCCAAAGGAGATTGAAAAGCTCCTCCGCCAGGCGAGAATCGTTCTCGTCAACGCGGACGAGTGGGAGGACTACTTCAAGAGAAGGCTCCAGAACAAAAGGGTGGAAAAGGCCGAGCTGTGCCGTCTCTGCCTCCTTGAGGGTAGGATAACAGTCCTAACGCCAGGCAACAGGATAAAGTACCGCAACGAGTACATCTGCGAGCGCTGTGCGGAAGACGAGCTGAAGAGAGAGCTCCGCTTTAGGTTCAACAGCATAGCGATGTTCGAGCAGGCGAAGAAGCTCCTCGACAGGTTTAGGGACCTCGATAAGGTTTTGTATGCCTTCGACCCGCGCTTTGACCCGACCAAACATCCAGAAGTTACCAAGTGGGACGAGCTGAAGGCCAAGCACGTCAAGGTCGAGAGGGTCAAAGTTGATGAGCTCCCTGTCCCGGAGAAGTTCAAGGAAGTTCTGAAGGCTGAGGGGGTAAAGGAGCTCCTCCCCGTTCAGAGTTTGGCCGTTAAGAACGGCCTCCTTGAGGGTGAGAACTTACTCGTTGTTTCCGCAACGGCGAGCGGTAAAACGCTAATAGGCGAATTAGCTGGAGTTCCCAAGGCGATGGAGGGCAAAAAGCTCCTCTTTCTGGTTCCTCTCGTTGCCCTTGCCAACCAGAAGTACGAGGACTTCAAAAGGCGCTACTCCAAGCTCGGCCTCCGCGTGGCGATAAGGGTCGGCATGAGCAGGATTAAGACAAAAGATGAACTCGTCGTTGTTGACACCGGCATAGACGCGGACATCATAGTGGGAACCTACGAGGGAATAGACTACCTCCTGAGGGCCGGTCGGAAGATAGGCAACGTTGGAACCATCGTGATAGACGAGATACACACCCTCGACGACGAGGAGCGCGGGCCCCGCCTTGACGGCCTTATAGCGAGGCTGAGGAAGCTCTACCCGAAGGCTCAGTTCATAGGCCTGAGCGCGACCGTCGGGAACCCCGAGGAGCTCGCCAAAGAGCTCGGCCTCAAGCTGGTGCTCTACGACGAGAGGCCGGTTGACCTGGAGAGGCACATTATCATAGCGCGCAACGAGTCAGAAAAGTGGCGCCACATAGCAAACCTCTGCAGGGCGGAAGCGATGAGGAAGTCGAAGCAGGGCTACAAGGGGCAGACGATAGTGTTCACATTCTCGCGCAAGAGGACACACGAGCTTGCCGCTTATCTAACGAGCAAGGGCCTTCGAGCGAAACCCTACCACTCCGGTTTGCCATACAAGCAGAGAAAGTTCACCGAGATGGAGTTTTTAGCTCAAAGGCTGGACGTGGTAGTTACAACAGCTGCACTCGGAGCGGGCGTTGACTTCCCAGCGAGCCAGGTCATCTTTGAAAGCCTCGCCATGGGCAACAAATGGCTAACCGTCCGCGAGTTCCACCAGATGCTCGGAAGGGCAGGGAGACCCCTCTACCATGAGAAGGGCAGGGTCTACCTCATAGTCGAGCCCGGGAGAAAGTATTCTGCCCAGATGGAAGGGACTGAGGAGGAAGTTGCCTTTAAGCTCCTGACTGCACCGATAGAGCCCGTCCAAGTCGAGTGGAGCGACGAACTTGAGGAGGACAACGTCTTAGCGCACTCCTGCGTCTTCAAGGGGCTTGACGTCATTGAGGAAGTCCAGGCCAAATGCCTCGGCGCCAACCAGAGCGCCGAGAAAGTTCTTGAAAAGCTGGAGGAGTTTGACCTCGTGAGGCTCAAAAAGCCCATCGTCGAAGTCACTCCCTACGGAAGGGCCGTCAGCATGAGCTTCCTCCTGCCCAAGGAGGCGGAGTTCATAAGGAAGAACCTTCGGGAGAAGCCCGCTCGCTGGATTGCGCTCAAGCTTCATCCCTTCGAGAACCTATATCTAAGCGGAACGCTCCAGCGGGAGCTTGAGGGGGCTGTGAGGGGCAGGATAAGCGCCAACATCTTCTCGCCGAGCTTCGCCTCCATCTTGGAAGAGCTTGACAAGGTGATTCCCGAGCTCAGCCCCAACTCCGCGGAGAGGCTGTTCACGATTTACCAGGAGTTCTTCATGTGCGGTGAGGAAGACTGCACCGAGTACGCGATGGAGCGCGTTGGAAATCTCATAATAGAGCTCCGCAGGAGCGGGAAGCATCCGACCCAGATAGCGGAGCACTTCAGGAAGGTCTACGGCCTAATCGTTTACCCGGGCGACGTCTTCACGTGGTTAGATGGCATCGTCAGGAAGCTCGAAGCGATAGAGAGAATCGCGAGGGTCTTCCGCGTGAGGAAGGCCGAGGAAGAGGCAAAGCTCCTTAGAAGGGAAATAGAGGAGGGCAGAATCCTCACACCTGAAGGACCATCTGAGCGGGGTCGCGAATCGCGGGGCCAAGACCGAGGACGTAAATCGCCAGGTACCAGAAACGTCTCTCCTCCTCGTCGGGGACGAGGTATTTGAGGGCGTAGTAGACAGCTATGAGGATTACCGTTATCCAGGGGTAGTAGATGTAGGCCCCGAACCAGCTTACGAGATGACTTTCAATCCAGTGGACCTCCCTGTAGCCGTAGAAGTGGATTCCAACAACGGTCGAGGCTATGTCAAAGTAGTGGGCCAGGACAGGATAGAGGTAGAGCCTGTCGAAGGGCTTCCACCTGTAGAAGGCGAGAACCACCGCCCAGCTGACGGCGGTGTGGATTAAAGTCAGCTCGTAGGGGCGCCAGTCCCTGGCGTGGGTAACGAGCACGTAGTTCGCCCAGAGAGCTAAAACCGTTCCCCAGGCTATCGTTATCTTTGGATAAGTCTTAAGCTTTGCATCGACCACTATCGCCGGAACTATGAGGACGAACGCCGTGAAGAAGATTCCGGGGGTTAAGATTAGCGGGTTCTTCGGCAGAATCCCACCGTCCACGAGCGCCCTGACCGTTGCCCCAAAGACCACCATCGGCGTTACCGCCCAGAACAGCCTCTCGTCAACCTTGATTTTCAGGGGCTTGATTATGTAGCGGTAGGAGTAGATGACGCCGAGACCGAAGAGCAGTGCGTAGACAAAGGTGTTGACGGCGTTATAGCCGCTCCTCGTGAACATGGGCTCCCAGAAGTACCGGTTGAAGAAGTCCCACAGAGACTGCTCGATGCCCATTTTAACCACCGGCTCCCGTTGGAGTCGAACCTTATAGGCCTTTTGGGACACAACTTATTAAAGCAAACCACCGTAGGTTAACCGAGGTGGTAGCATGTACGGTCATCCCGTTGAGCCCGCGCTTACCGGGCTTGGAACCCTTGCCCTCTTCGGATTTCTCTTCGCGCTCTTCGTCGCCGGACTAATCCTGGCCTTCAGCGCGAAGCTCGTCGGCATAAAGGACGCGTCCATAGTGGGTGCAATGGTGGCCATCGTCGGCGGTGGAATCCTCGGCGCGATAGTGGGCGGAATAGTTGCGCTGGTCTTTTCAATCGCGGGCCCGATGGGAATAGCGCTCGGCTGGCTCGCCTTCGTGGTGACGTACGTCTGGGTCATCAAGGTGGTGTTCCACACCGACTGGCTCAGGGCGTTCCTGGCGTGGCTGATAGCGATAGTGGTTGAGCTCATCATGGCCGGACTCCTTAGCGTTGCTGGGGTTGCATCACCGGGGATGCTCCACCCCTGAGTGGAAAAAGATAAATAGAACCTCCGCGAAGGATGAACGATGCCGGGCTTTTTCCAGCCAGTTGAAGAAATCAGCGGGATAAAACCCTTTGAAGGATTCCCGGTTGAATTCAGCCGGGGCTCGCTGTCAGCCCTCGTTTCGACGGACGAGTTAGCGGGTTCTATACTCGTTCACACCTTCCTCAGCGAGGCGCTCAAAGCTGGAAAGGCCTACCACGTCGGGCCCAAGAGGGCATTTTCTCCCTCAATCCTGAGGGCCCTTGAAGTCGAGCCGTCCACCCTATTATCGGCCAGCGTTTACAGCGCCGATGAACTCCTTCAGGCCCTTGATTACGTTGAAGACGGCTCAACGGTCCTCGTTTCCCAGTTTTCTGCACTAAGGGGCGTCTCCGGGGAAACCATTCTTGAGCTGAGGAGAAAAGCTGATGAGGGCTCGCTTACACTTGTCCTCCACCACGAAACCCTGACCTTCAACGAGCTCGACCTTCCAGGAGAGTTCGCCCGGCTCTTCCTCCTGCCGGAGCTCTTTGATTCCCTCCTCGTCCTGAGAACCAGCTCCTACCGCGGGCACTACAAGCTGAACACCACCGTTCTCAAGACCCCGCCCGAGCAGATAGCGAGCCTTGGAGACCACTCAATTCCCGTTGACTCGCTCGTCAAGGTTATCACCGGTAGATGACGACATGCCCGAAGCCGAGGACAAAGCGAAGGTAGAAGAGGGAGGCGAAGCAGGTCAGCAGGATTCCAAGGGCCAGGTAGTCCCTTCTCTTCATTGAGATGTCCCGGTAGAAGGTTCTCCTCCTGCTCGCCCCAAAGGCCCTGCTCTCAAGGGCTATGCTGAGCTCATGGGCAGTTTTGAGCGAGGCCACGATGAGGGGAATCAGGATTGGAACAGTCTTCCGGATTCTCTCCAAAAGGTTTCCCCTGTCAAGCTCAAGCCCCCTGCTCCTCTGGGCGTCCATTATCGTGCTCGCAATGCCGTAGAGCGTCGGAATGTAGCGGAGCGCTATCGTCAAAGTCAGTCCGAGCTCATAGGGGAGGCCGAGCCTGACGAAGCCGAGTATCAGCTCCCTCTGTCTCGTCGTCATCAGGAGCTGGAAGGTTATCAGTCCAAAGCCGAGCAGGCGGAGCGAAAACGAGACGCCAAGCAGAAGGCCGATGAGCCTCGGCTTGTAGACGAGTGGCCAGATTAGGACAGTTAGGAGGACGATGAAGAGGAGTGGCTTTAGGAGCCTCAACTGTTCCCCTATTCCAAGCTTTCCAAGCACTCTGCCCGAGAGCAGGATGAACAGGAACAGAGGGATGAGAGCCTTCGGGTCGTTGAAAAGCATCAGCGAGGTTATCCCGATGAGCATCCCGATTATCTTGACGCGGGGGTCGAGCGAGTGCAGGAGCGAGTCCCTTTCGACGTAGAACTGGTAAATCACTGCTTAACCCTCCCCGCAAGCTCCTCAACGCTTCTCACGAAGCCGGCGCCAAGTTTTTCCGCAAGGACGAGCAGTTCGGGCCTCTCAAGCCCGTAGCTCTCAAGGTCGAGGCTGAAGAACTCCTCAACCGGGCCGTCGAAGGCCTTCTTCCCGTCTTCAAGGAGAACCACGCGCTCGGCTAACTCAAGCACCAAATCCATATCGTGGGTTATGAGCAGAATCCCGTGGCCATCCTCGCGGAGCGATTTAATCGTCTCAACAACGCTTCTCTCAGCCTTCCAGTCAAGTCCCGTCGTCGGCTCGTCAAGGATTAGGTACTTCGGCCTCATCGCCAGAACGCAGGCTATAGCCAACCTCTGCTTCTCCCCACCGCTCAGGGAGTAGGGCGTTCTCTCCTCAAATCCCCCAAGGCCGACCGCCCCGAGAGCCCAGCGAACCCGCTCCTCGACTTCCGACTCGTCCAGCCCGAGGTTCTTCGGCCCAAAGGCGACCTCCTTGAAGACCGTCTCCTCAAAGAACATGTGCTCGGGGTTCTGAAAGACGTAGCCGACCTTTCTGCTCAGCTCCGCTACCGTGTGTTCCCTCGTGTCCATCCCGTCAACGAGAACCCTTCCCCGGGTTGGCTTGAGGAGCCCGTTTAGGTGCTTGGCCAGCGTCGTCTTCCCGCTCCCGTTTGGGCCGACTAGGGCGAGGATTTCTTCCCCAAAGACAAGGTCTATTCCCCTGAGGACTTCTCGCCCGTCGTAGGCGAAGTGAAGGCTCTCTACCCGTATCATCCCACACCTACGGGAGCGCTAAGGCTTTTAAAGATAAGCCCCATCCCGTCAACATGAACGCGAGAGAAGTCGCTCTGGCAGGACTGTTCGTGGCCTTAACGGCGGTAAGCGCCCAGGTTCAAATCCCCCTTGGGCCCGTTCCCTTCACGCTCCAGGTCTTCGGGGTCATACTCTCGGGCCTCTTACTCGGTTCGAGGCTCGGCTTCATAAGCCAGGCCCTCTACATCCTGGCCGGCGCCATCGGGCTCCCTGTCTTCGCGGGCTTTACCGGCGGTTTCGCGCACCTCTACGGACCAACCGGCGGTTACCTGCTCGCCTTCCCCATCGCTTCCCTCCTGGCTGGACTCTTCGCCGAGCGCTCAGAGAGGGTGGAGGCGTGGCTCCTCGGGTCAATCCTCGGAATCGGCGTGATTTACCTCCTTGGCTGGCTCAGGCTGGGCCTCTACCTAAACGGTGACTTTGGAAAGGCCCTCACCGTTGGAGTGCTTCCATTCGTTCCCTTCGACATAGCGAAGGCGGTCCTGGCCGTTGGGGTTGCAAAGGCCGTTAAAAGGGCTCTCCCCTGGCTTTGAGCTCTTCAATCGTTTTCTCCGCGAAGGCCACGTCGAGGGAGTTCCTGACGCGGAAGAAGCTGAGGGTAACTTTGGGGTTCCTCTTCGCCAGCTCTTCTATCGAGACCGGCTCGTAGTCAAGGAACTCGGTAACCCTTGAAAAGCTCCCGTAACCCTCCGCGAGGGCCGATTCTATCGCATCCCTCAGCGCGTCCGGCTCGTAGACCGCGTGAAATACCTCGGCGCTCCCGTCGTTCCAGACGGGGATTAGCGCCTCAGGCTCGCTCTCGTAGAAGAGACCGACGAGATAGTTCACGAGGAAGGGCATTATCAGTGGCATGTTGCCCTCGACCAGGAAGAATGGTTCGTCGGGGAGGGCTTTAAGGAGCGCCTCCATCTTGCTCCTTGCCGTTATGGGGACGGGGTTTGAAACGTGGAGCGAGTAAGTCTTCAGCTTGTCCTTTCTAACGATTGTAAGCGTTTTGTTTATTCTTTTGGCGGTTAAGAGCCTCCTCTCCGTGAGCCTGACGACGGGCTCTCCGTTCACGGGCAGGGTGTAGTTTTCCCACCTCTTCTCCGGAAACGCCAGTATAACGCCGAGCATGGTGCGAACTAAAGGGCCCGCTTTAAAAATCTCCCGCCCCGAAAGTTTTATATACCCTGGGTTACTAAAAAATCACGGCAAGAACACGGAGGTGATGAGAAATGGCCGAGATGATAATACCCTATCCACAGCTCCAGAAGATTCTGGAGAGGACTTGCGAGCTCGCGGTCATCAAGCCGAGAGCGGAGGAGATGATGGACATCGTTGAGAAGAAACTGGCCGACCTCTTCGAGGTCGCCTACGAGAACGCCAAGGCCGAGCGCTCCAGCACGATAAAGATGCGTCACATACCGATTACCAAGGGCTTCAAGAACAGCCTGAACCTCTTTAGAGCGGTCATCGAGGACGAGAAGGTCCAGATTGAGCCCATCAGAAAGTACGTCCTCAAGAAGATACCGGGCGACATTCCGCTCGAGGAGGACGTCGTCAACGAGCTCCCGATTATCGCGGGAACCCTCTTCGTGCTCGTTGGAAGGGTCATCAAAGCTCTCCACCCCGAGATTAAGAACGTCTACCCCGAGCACATCGAGGAGGCCAAGAAGGTTCTGGATTATACGCTCTGATGCCTCTATTCTACTTTAAAGTTACTTTTCTTTACGCTTCCAAGAGGAAACACTTATAAGCGCTGGGCCGTATTCTGAGCGGTGGTTGGGTGAAGAGGGGCATCGTTGCGGTCATCGTTTCACTCCTCCTGCTCCTTCCGCTCGTTGCGGGTGCAACTCTGAACTGTCCCTCCAAAGCCCCGGCCGATAAGGTAGTCTGCAGGTTAGAGGGCAACGGGACGGGAAAGCTCTACCTAAAGGGCGTTGATGGTATTCCTCGCGCTCAAATACCGCCCCGATTTCGCGTTCATGGCCTTCCTCCTCATCCTCCTCTTTGTGGTGTACATTATCCAGAAAAAGTGCTTCAAGCGCTTCACGGCGGAAAAAGAACGCCTGATTGCGGAGATTGAGAAGAGGGTTGCAAAAATCGAGGGGGCAGGAAGATGAAGAAGCTCGCCGTCCTGCTCATTGTCCTGGCCCTGGTTATACCCCACGTTTCGGCCATCGAGCTGACCTGCCAGAAAACCCTTCCACCTGAACCGAGCCGGATGTACTGCAACCTGACTGGACAGGGGAACATAAGTGTGAGGGTTGTCGCCTTCGACGGCGTGCCCGTTAGAGACTACAACAACTACGGCTACTGGAGGAGGGTTGATGGTAGGAGTATGGATTTAACCAAACTAACCAAAACCGTGCTCCTAAAGCAGAACTCAACTGCCGTGATGGAAGTTAATATTTGGAACGTTATGGTCGATGCAGTCCACGGGATAGGCCTCGATGGCTCGGACACTTGGATTTTCAACGGAAAACGAAACTACATCACCTTTGAAATCGTCCATGCGAACGGGACAGTTGAGAGGAAGACTATCGAGGTCTTCATAGGGGGAGGACCCTACGTTCCGGTTAAGCTCGATGAGAAAACTAAGGGACTCTTTGCGTTTTTCTTTCTGACCCTTGTAGCGGGTTTCATAACGTGGCTCAGAAGGCGTTCCAGAGAGACAGCGAACGAAAGGAAAAAGCTTCCCAAGTACAAGCCATCAAGATGGAATTACATCTCAGTACTATTCACAGCATTCTGGCTGGCGTTATTGGTGGCTCCCTGGGTGCTCTATTATCTGGGAACACCCACGAACTACTACGGCGATTTAAGACTCTATCTATCGGCCATACCAATCGCCGTGTTCACGTTCTGGTTTCTGGTGGACTGGAGCGAGCTGAAACTCAGGGACACACTTTATCTCTTAAAAAATCCGCCCGTGACTGGCATGGAGTGGATACCGTTTTCAGCGTTTGTCATTGACATTGACAGATTTTACCTATGGTGGGCTATGGGCTTGATGGCGTTCTACCTGAACCGCCACGAAAAACTCAACAGATTAATGCGCCTTGCCGGCCTTGCATCGCCCCTCTGGGCACTCTACCTCGCTGAGACGTTCGGCGGAGACGCGGTTTTCTGGTACTCACTCATTGCCCTGGCCGTCCTTCACGTCGTGCTGATTAACTTCGTCGTCATAAACGCTCCAGAAAAGACAGAGAGAAGCCCAGAGGTCGAAGAGATTCTCAGAAAGCTGGAGGGTGTGGCAAGATGAGGGCAAAAGCAGGTGTGTTAATAGGACTTATGCTCGCGTTCTCGCTGTTTGCCCATGGAGCTTTTGCAGTCACCGTTTCGTGCGATGATACCGCGAAATATAACGCTGGTAGTGGTTTTTGGACTGTGGAATGTAGCGTCAACGGTTCTGAGCCCCGTTTATACTACAAAACCGTTGTTGGATTGAGGGGCTCCTCGATGCTTGCCCCTGTGGGAGGACATAAAATAAGGGTGGCAATCTATCAGGAGGAAATAACAAATTTCTCCACTGATGTTCTCTTCGATGGTGCCCTTGCGGGAATTAAGGTCCCCGTGACAGTAACCCTTTACAAGTTGAACACAAGCTCGGGAGACTTCCAGGAAATTGGGGAGAAGCACGTAGTAGTCAGACTTGGAATGTCCCTTTGGGGATACTTGTACTCGTTCATATGGGGCCTTTTAGGATTGTTTCTTCTGTTCCTGGCGGGCTATGCCGAGTGGGACAGCAGAAAGGGCCTCGTGGGTGAACTAATGTTTATATACCTTGTTTTCAGAGGAATCCACGTGCCTTCCCTCTCAGCTCTTCTGATGATGCCCTTCACGACGTTTTCGATGATGTCGAACGGGAGAAGCGAGATGTCTGCCCTCGTTCTTTCTGGGATCTCGGCGCTTTTGCTGTTTGAGAGTGCGTACGCCCTTGGAGTCGCGAAGTCAGGGTACCCGAAGATATCCTTTTACACCGGCCTCGGCTGGCTTGCGGGCCTTCCGCTCGCGTTCAGCTTCCGTTGGAGCGACTACGTTTACCCGTTTATGCTTCCCATTCTCTTGGCCGTCCCCCTTATGATAATCCTCTGGAAATATGCCGAACTGCCGTATTCAAAGTGTCACAAAGCCCTCTCACTCTTCAAAACTTACTCCGTACCCCTGAGTGCTGGCGTTGCGCTCGTTCTCGCGCTCCAGTACACGACCAAGGAAACGATTTCACTGTTCGCGGTGTTCCTCGTTTCCCTGGTTATCTATGTATTCACCTCAAGGCTCGCCTTCGAGAAGTTGGAGTGGGCAAAGAGAAAGTTCGACGAGGACATTGGAAGAATCGGAAAGAGGTGTTAGAGCATGGGCACTCCTGAAATTATTAAAACTTTAGAACACGTTGCAGTTGCATTTTTCACAGGACTTCTTAAGACAACAATCGAAAACCTGACGTGGATAATTGCAATCATCTTCTTTTTGATTGCAAGCTGGACCCTCGAAACGTCGAGGCTTGTGATGGGTAAAGCGCCGAAGCCAAAGAATAACAGAGAGAATAACAAAGGGACGATGGGAACGCTCGATTTGGTACTGGTAATGTTATTCCTGCCGGGTCTCATATCTTCCTTAATCGGATATCCTCTTTTGTGGGTTGCTGGCTCCAGTGTCATTGATAGGTACACTCCAGCAATTCTCACGTTCTCGGTTATTACTGTCCTGATAATTTTTGAGCTGGCGGAGGCAAAAGATGGGAAGTACGTCTCAACTGGACTGGAGTGGATTCTACTCTCGGCCATGGGATACCCTGACGAACTGAAATACCTTATTCTGGGGTTTCCCCTCGTTGTGCTCTTAGGACGATTTGACCGACCGAGAAATGCCCTGAGAAAAGTTTCGCCTGTTGTATCAGCTCTATGGTTGGGCCTCGGCTTCGTGATGGGGGTGTTCCCGCCAATGGCCATTCTCTGGCTCGGGTCGGCATGTTTGCTCCTGTGTGCAACGGTTGCTGGCAGGGACTTCTTAGGAAGGGATAAGGGGTGGGAGGCATGAAGAAAGGAAACTGGTGGAAGCTTGTCGTAACGCTAATCGTCATAATGGTAGCAGTCCCATCTGCTAAACCTGTGTTTGGAGCGGATATTGTGTGCTCTCAAATGATAAACGCAACCTACCCCGTCTTAGAATGCGCAATCCCGGGAAGTCCAATAGAGAATGTTAAGGTTAAATTAAAGTCCTTCAACGGTGTTCCAGTTCACGTCAAACTCTCAGGAACAAAACTTGTAAATGGCCAGGAAGTTCAAGTTAACCCCGAAAAAGAATTCGTAGAAGTGCCCTTTAGTATCTCGCTGGGTTTAAACTCCCCCATAGAGCAGTTCATGGACTATCTCTATCTTAATTCAAGCAATAAGTGGATTCTCTACAACAAGGTTAGCACGCTGACCTTTGAGCTCAGCTATCCGAACGGAACGGCCAAAGAAACACAGGTTGGAGTTTATATTTCCGGGAAGGTGCCCTCTCCCCTCAGCGACAGGGAAACAAGAGATTTTTTCTCTCATTTAGCTTTTCCATACATTCTGCTGTTGCTCATAGTTCTTGCATATCAGGTCTACAGGTTTATTCGATGGAATCCCCTTGAAAGCGGGGAGCGTGAGGAAAAGGAAGACGAGGAAATACCGAAGCTTAGGAATTTGAGAAAGTCCTTTGCGTTTTCTGGTCTTATAGGGATTGGTTTCGGACTTTCCCTGCTCCCATGGGTACTGTACCTTTTTGCAACCCCACCAAAGATGGTGAGCGATGTCGTTCTTTACATCCCAATCACGGCTATGCTTGGTCTTGTCATTGAATGGGAGGCATTTACAAGCGTAGTCGAGAATAGTGGCAAGGATTATCTGCTCAGGACTCCACCTGTTACGGGAATTGAATGGATACCTCTTGTGCTCCTTTCATTTAGGGGCTGGGTTGTCCTCGCTGGATTTTTTGGGTATCTCGCCACCTTTGCACTCAGCATGAACAGAAAGCTCAGCAGGCAACTCATTAAGATAGCCGTAATAATATCCCCGATTGCTGCCCTGCTGATTATCGTCTGCTTTACAGGGGATTTCACGTTCATCGCTGGAATTCTCCTGCTCTCTTACCTCTATCCATACCTGATTAAGTCGAAAGCAGAAACTGCTCCCAGTTTAGAAGAGGTTCAGCCCGTCTTCAGAAGTCCTGAAGTCCAAGAAATACTTGAGACCTTTGATAAGGTGCTGAGGGAAAGAGAAGATTAATCCCTCAGCCACCTCTCCATCCACCCAACAATCAGCTCAAGCCTCTTAACCCTGTGCTTCGGCTTGCCACTCCTGCTCAGGTCGTGGTTCTCGCCCGGGAAGAGCGCCAGCTCAACAGTCTTACCAAGGTATTTCAGAGCGGTGAAGAACTGCAACGCCTCCGGAAGCCAGCAACGGTAGTCTTCCATCGAGTGGATTATGAGGAGTGGCGTTTCAACGTTCGGCGCATATTTAAGCGGGCTCTTCTCCCAGTAGCCGTCGGTGTTGCTCCAGGGGTCGCCTCCTATCTGGTCCGGCGCGAAGAAGTAGCCGATGTCAGTCGTGCCGAAGAAGCTCACCCAGTTGGAGATTGAGCGCTGAGTAACTGCAGCCTTGAAGCGCTTGGTGTGGCCAACTATCCAGTTGGTCATGAAGCCGCCGTAGGAACCGCCCGTAACACCGAGCCTCTCCCCGTCGATGAAGTCAAAGCGCTTCAGAGCTTCGTCAACGACCTCCATGAGGTCCTGGTAGTCCCTCTCCCCGTAGTGCTCCCTTACGTCGGCGAACTCCTCACCGTAGCCGTCGCTGCCGCGCGGGTTGGAGAATATTACCACGAAGCCCTTGGCCGTCAAAACGTGAAACTCGTGCATGAAGGCGTAGCCGTAGGCCGTCTTCGGCCCGCCGTGGATTTCGAGAACTGCTGGATATTTCTTTCCAGGCTCGAAGTCAACGGGCTTCATAATCCAGGCGTCTATTTCAACGCCGTCGCTGGCCTCGACCTTGAAGTGCTCCGGCCTGGAGAGCCTGTAATCCTTAATCCAGCCGTTGAAGTCCGTGATTTTCTTCTCATTGCCGTCGCGGAGGACGTAAAGCTCCAGTGGAGTGACCGCGTCCTGGGCGGTGAAGGCTATGTAGTCACCGATTGCGAAACTCTCAACGCTTCTATCTCCTCCGATGACGCGCTCTATCTTCCCCTCAAGGTTCACCCTGAAGAGGTTCGCCCTCGGGCCGTCGGTTGCGACGTAGTAGACCCAGCCGTCCCTGAAGACCAGCTCGGCCCTCTGTGCCCCACGAACGTCACTGTTGAGGGAGTTGTAGGCTGAGCGGTCAAGCTTAGCTGTGAGATTCCTCAGCTCGCCCGTCTCAGGGTTGTAGTGGTAGATGTGCGTATTTGTCGGAATCCCGCGCTCGCGCGTGTTGGCCTTGAGGATAAACGTCCCGTCGTCGAGCGGAATGAAGTCGCTCACGCTCCATTTTCCGGGAGTCAAACGCTTCGCCTTCCTGCCTTCAAGGAGGTAGAGGTCGCTCACCATCGGCTTCCGCTCGCGGTCTTCTTGAGCTATAAAGTAGAGCTTCCCGTTGTGGAAGCGGACCCCCAAGACGTCGAGGTTCTTAGGCGTTACACGCTTTTTCCTGCCGGTTTCAACGTCCACCAGATAGACAACGCTCCTCTTCCCGTAGACCCAGCCCACGCCGTTGAACCAGAAGGGGATCTCCTTGATGAGGTGAACGTCATCTTTGGGCTTCTTCTCGATGTCTATCGGCGTTATAACAGCTATGCCCTTACCGTCCTCGGTGAAGCGGAGGTTCTTAATCCCATACTTGAACTTCGCTAAGAGTCTCGCCTCACCGCCGTCGGTTGGGATAACGTAGAGCTCGGACTCTTTGCTCTCCTTATCGCGCTTGGAGGTGAAGGCTATCAGCTTCCCGTCCGGGGAGAAGCGCGGGTTTGAGTCCTTCTTTCCGGAGGTGAAGGGCTTAACCCTTCTGCCGTCGTAGAGGTAGAGCCTTGAGAAGTAATCGTCCTTCTCGACGCTTATCTCGGTAACCTGGAAGACGACCTTCCGCCTGAAGGCGTCGAGGTTGCCGACGAGCTTGAACTTTCCGAGGTCCTTCTCGGTCAGACCCTTCATAGAAACCACCGGGATAAGTGGGTGTTTTTCGTATAAAAGCTTAGCGTTTCGATGGATATCGAGACATCTCGAAAGCTCCGAAGGTTTTTAAATTCCCCTTCTCCCCTTTAGCGGGGGAGGAGAGATGACCGTGAAGGTCCGCTTTGACAAGGAAGTGAGAGACTACGCGAAGGGCGAGAAGGTTAAGGACTCGGTTCTCAAGCTCACCGAGACGGCTTTAGCCCAGGCCCTTGAGAACTTTCACAGGAGAATGATTGTAATCGAGGGCGACACGCTGAGGAAGGCCGAATTAGCGGGAATACTCGCGGGGGCCTCCGCGAGGGTTCTGAGCGGAGTTCTCGACGAACTGATGAAGAAGCGCCTCCGCGACGAGAGCGAGGACAAAATAGAGGTTCTCTACGCCACCGACGCGCTCGGCGAGGAGACCTTTGGAAGGAAGCGCTACGAGGCCTTCAGGAAGCACTTCGACGTCTTAGCTGGCTCAAACGTCGAGGTAAAGGCCGTTACCTTCAAGCACACCCGTGACATCCTCGGAAGGACCTACGACTTGCTCGTCCTCGACATGAGCTACGACTACTCGCCGAACGACCTCGGAAGGATTATCGAGACCGTCCGCGGTGGAGGGCTGATTTTCATCCTCGCTCACCCCTTCGAGAAGTGGAAGGACATGTGGACGGGCTTCCACAAGAGCCTCGTAACGCCACCCTACACCATAGACGACGTCAAGAAGCGCTTCAATCGACGCCTTATCAGGAAGTTCACTAAGCACGAGGGAATTTACATCATCACCGAGGGCGGAAAGGCCAGGAAGAAGCCGAAGAGGAGCAAGAGTCAGGCGAGGATTAAAGCGAGAAAGGGCGTTCCCATACCAGAGGGGACACTCTTCCCGAGGGAGCTCTACGAGATGGCCTTAACCGAGGGCCAGGTTGAGGTTTTAAAGGCCTTTGAAGAGCTCGTCGAGGGTGGAATGCTCGTTTTAACGGCAGATAGGGGAAGGGGTAAGAGTGTTTCCGTCGGAATCGGCGCGATAGGCCTGGCCTTAGCTCTAAAGAAAAGGACGAGGATTGTTGTCACAGCCCCCGAGCTTGAGAACGTTCAGGCCCTCTTCCGCTTCGCAAAGAGGGCCCTTGAAAGGCTCGGCTTCAAGCCCTACGTCGTTGAAGAGCGCGGGCTGATAAAGGAGCTCTACGCGAGGAAAATCGGCCTCCGCTATTATCCACCCGCCGAGGGTTACAAGAAGAGCGCGGACCTCTACATCCTTGACGAAGCGGCAGGAATTCATGTCCCGATACTCCACAAGTACCTCAACAAGGAGCGCGTCGTTTACTCATCAACGATTCACGGCTACGAGGGAGCGGGAAGGGGCTTCTCCGTCAAGTTCCTGAAGAGGGCGAGGGAGAAGAGGGAGTTTAAGGAGCTCCACATGGACGAGCCGATTAGGTATGCGGAAAACGACCCGATTGAGAGGTGGCTATTCGACGTTCTCCTGCTCGACGCCGAGCCAGTAGAGCTCACCGATGAGGACTTCGAGCTGATTGAGAAGAAGGAGGTCTATCTGGAAGAGCCTGACCTCGACGACTGGTTCGAGAACGACAGGCCCGATTTGAGGCACTTCGTCGGAATCTATATCTTGGCGCACTACCGCAACAGGCCGAGCGACGTGGCGCTCTTAGCCGACGCGCCCCACCACGAGGCTCGCGTGCTCAGGCTCAAGAACGGCAAGATAGTGACGGCGATACAGATTGCCAAGGAGGGCGGAATTCCAAAGAAGGTAATAGACAAGATGGCCAAGGGCTACAAGCCGCGCGGGAACATAATCCCCGACATGATGGTCAAGCACCATTATTTGAAGGAGTTCGCGAAGCTGAAGGGCTACCGCATAGTGAGGATTGCAACCCACCCTGACGCGATGGACAGAGGTCTCGGAAGCAAGGCACTGGAGCTCCTCGAAAAGGAGGCTCGTGAAAAGGGCCTCGACTGGATTGGTTCGGGCTTTGGAGCCAGTGAGGAACTCGTCCGCTTCTGGGTCAGGAACGGCTTCGCGGTGGTTCACCTCAGCCCCGCGAGGAACCCGGTCAGCGGTGAGTTTACGGCAATAGTCCTCAAGCCGATAAGCGAGAGGGCGAAGAAGCTCATCAAGAAGGCCAACGACGAGTTCAGGATAAGGTTTACGGAGTGGCTCGGCGACACCCACAGGGAGCTTGAGCCAGAAATAGCCCGCTGGCTCTTCGAGACGCCCTTCGGCGAGGCCGTCGATTACCCGGTTCACCTCACGGAGATTCAGAAGAAGCGCCTCGATGCATTCACGGGCAAGGTCCTGACCTACGATACCGTGGTTGACGCAGTGAAGCCGATAGTGAAGCTCTACTTCCTCGACGGCTGGATGAAGCCGTATCTCGACGAGAGACAGATAAAGCTCCTCATCTATCGCGTCCTGCAGGCCCACAGCTGGGAGGAGACGGCGAAGCTCATAGACAGAACGGAGACTTTCACGATGATCGAGGTAAGGGATATCATAAGGGGCCTCTGGTACTACTACAAGAGGCTCCTCTGACGAAGGTTTTTATATTATTGGCCCGTAAAAGGCCGTGTTGGGTTTCAGTGATTTCAACGGTGACACCGATGCCAGGCGGAAGCTGGGAAAAGATAATCTCAATGACGAAGGATGGAATCAAGAGTATAGGCATGATTAAGCGAAAAGCCAAGCGCGGGAAAAAGATAGCCCTTCTCATTGATGGACCGAACATCCTGAGGAAGGAGTTTGGCATAAAGCTCGAGGACATCGTTGACGTTCTCGAAAGCATCGGGGACATCCGCGTTGCGAAGGTCATCCTCAACCAGTACGCCCCCCAGGGGCTCATAGAGGCGGTCTCGAACCAGGGGTTCGAGGCGGTTGTCGTTTCCGGCGAGACCGGGGTAAAGCTTGCCGTTGAGGCCATGCGCGAGATTTACAACCCCAACATAGATGTAATCGCCATCGCGACGCGGAACGCGGAGTTTCTGCCGGTTATCCTTAAGGCCAAGGAGAAGGGGAAGGAAACGGTAGTCATCGGCGTCGAGCCCGGCTTTTCGGTTGCCCTCAAGCACGCGGCCGATTACACAATAGTTCTTGAGCCCAAGAGGGAGGGGAGGGAAGAGGAGTGAAAGAGAGCTTAATCAGGGTTTTCAGGCGTGAAAAGGAGCACCATGAAAAGGAACATCCTGGGCCAGAGGAGATAAGCGGTAAGAGCATCGGGCTCATAATAGACGGGCCGAACATCCTGAGGAAGGAGTTCGGAATAAAGCTCGAAGACATAGTCGAGGCCCTTGAAAGGCTCGGTCGGATAAGGGTCGCGAAGGTCGTCCTGAACCAGTACGCTCCCCAGGGACTCATTGAGGCGGTCGTCAACCAAGGGCTTGAGCCGGTTATAGTAGCCGGTGACACCGACGTGAGGATAGCGATAGAGGCCATGGAGCTCATCTACAACTCCGATGTTGACGTTATAGCTCTGGCCACAAGGGACGCGGATTTTCTGCCCATAATCCAGGAGGCGAAGCGGAAGGGGAAGGAAACAATAGTCATAGGCACCCAACCCGGCTTTTCTGTGGCCCTTCAAAACGCGGCAGACTACGTCATCAAAATGGTTAGCAAGGTAGAGGAGTGAACTCACCACTAACCAGAACTGGGAAGCAAACCTTTTTTAATCTCCCAATTATCGGGTTATGAAATAGAACAACCTGCTAATTGGGGGTGGTTCAATGAGGAAGGTTCTGGCATTGCTCGTGGCGACCCTTTTCGTCGCCTCGCTCCTGTGGGTGAAGCCTGCAAAGGCCGAGGAGACACTGACCGTGTACTCTTACGAGAGCATCGAGCCCTGGATGAAGGAAATCATTCCGATATTCGAGAAGGAGTACGGCGTCAAGGTCCGTCTCGTGACGTTCGGCGACGCCGGAGAAGTGCTCAGCAAGCTGATAATCGAAAAGAACAACCCGCAGGCCGATGTCGTCGTCGGAATCGACAACAGTTACCTTCAGAAGGCACTTCAAGCAGACATTCTAATCCCCTACAAGCCGGAGAACGCGAAGTACATTCCGGAGTGGATTATAAAGGACTTCGACCCAACCTTCCATCTCACGCCCTACGACTATGGTGCTATAGCGATAGTCTACAAGAAGGACGTCGTGAAGAACCCGCCGAAGACCTTTGAGGACCTGACGAAGCCCGAGTGGAAGGGCAAGCTTATCGTCGAGAACCCGCTGACGAGTTCAACTGGGATGGCCTTTTTCCTCTGGACGATTGGCGTTTACGGCGACAAGTGGCCCTACTACTGGGAGAAGCTCAAGCAGAACGACGTGATAATTGTCAAGGGTTGGGGCGCCGGCTGGGAGATGTGGGACAAGAACCAGGCCCCGCTGTTCGTCAGCTACGCCACCGACCCGGCTTACTCGGCCTGCAACTACAACGACACGAGCATAGGGGCAATCTTCCTTAACAACACTGCCTACGTCCAGATTGAGGGAGCGGGAATCGTCAAGGGCACCAAGAACCTTGAACTCGCCAAGAAGTTCATAAACTTCCTGATAAGCAAAACCGCCCAGGAGAAGCTCCCGCTCAACCAGTGGATGTACCCGGTGAACAAGGAGGTCAAGCTCCCGGCCTGCTTCAGCTACGCCCTCAACGTCAGCTCGGCGAAGGTCATCACAATCCCCTCCGAAGAGCTCGCTAAGAACACAGACAAATGGCTCAAAGAGTGGAGAGCTCTGATGGTTGAGGGCAAGAAGCCCGAGGAAATCTCACCAACGCTGACTTCCACCGCCAACGCGAACAAAACCGAGAGCTCAAGCAGTACAGGTTCGAGTATCTGCGGTCCTGGTTTGATAGTCGGACTTGCCATAGTGCCTCTCCTTCTCAGGAGAAGACTCTGATTCTCCATTCCCTTTTTACTCAGCCCCAGTTTCACCAAAGTCGCCCATTCCTCTTTTTCTCCAAAATGGAGAAAACTTTAAATAGGCAACGACGCCAAATCTTAACGTTTGAGAGAACCCAGGTAGTGATGACGTATGAAGTACTTCGTCGTTGTTTCATACGATGACGATGCCGAGCGAAAGCGCGTTGATTACCTGCTCTCCAAGTGGGCGGAAAGGGCGGACGTTGAGAAGCCCAGGGGAATGACTTTCATAATCGAAACAGAACAGGAGAAAGAGTTCTTCGAGGAGCTGTTCTCCAGGATAGAGGGCAACCCTTCAGAGAAAGTCAGGATTTACCGCGTAACCGAGGAATGGCCCGAACTCAGGGAGCGGAGCGCGACGAGGGAATACCTGCTCGCGGAGGAAGAGGGCTTCGTTCGAAGGTTTCTAGCGTACCTGTGCTCCAAGCTCGGAGGAACGTTCAGTCCAGGAGAAGAAACTTGCGAGGTCTACACAAGGAAAGGAAGGGGTGTAATCCAGTTTTCCCTTAGAGGAACACCGAGGGGAACCGTTGTCAGGGTCACGGTCTCGGGCTACGGCGAGGTCGTTGAGTACCTCCTTTCGCGTGTGGATGAAGAGCTAAAACCTCTGGCGGGTGATTCCTATGGGACTCTTTGAGGAGGGAGACGCGAACTGCGTTAAGACACTCCTCCGCCCCGCTGAGCGCGTTCTGAGGCTCGGAACCGACGTTTGGCGGGAGAGCTACGGAACCCGGGCAGACCTCTGGGGAAGAATCGTCGAAGCCTACAACCGTTACCAGGAAGGCGAGTGCGGGGACTTTCTGCGCGACCTCGACAGACGCTTCAGGGCCAAGTTTGAGGGAGCCCTTGCGTTGCTCGCCTGGTCCTTTGAGAGGAACGGAGAAGACTTCGAACCAGCTAAAAAGAGGTTCACCCCCGAGGAGCTGACCGCAATAGAGAGGCTCTTCCGCTACAACGTCTTCGAGATTTACTCTAAGGACGACGTCATGAAGCTGATAATGCACAGGGACAACGAAGTTCTCTCACTCCTAAGGGAGTACTACTCCTTTGACAGATGGCTCCAGGAGTTCCTTCAGAGCCCAAGGCACGGCCTTGCCCTCAGGGACTTCCTGAAATCGACGTGGGACTCGTACAAGGAGAAGATAAACCTCGCGATAGCCGAAGCCACCGCACGTTTCGACTGGTTCAGAGACTTCCTCGAAGAGGCCAAAAAGGAAACAGAAGCCGTTGAGAGGATTTACAGGAAGAAGCTCGACGAGAAGGAGAAGGAAGTTGAGAAACTCAAGAAAGCGATGGAGCTCATCCGCGAGCGCTGGTACGAGGAGATAGAGAAGGCAAAAGCAGAAATCGAGTCCGCCAAGAAAGAGGAAATAGAGGCCCTCCGGAGGAAAAACGAAGAGCTCAGAAGGCGCTTTGAGGAGGAAAAGGCCAAGCTCATCGAGGAAATCGCCAGAATGAAGGACGAGGAGATGAAAGCCAGACTCGAAGAGGAGCTCAGGAAGGCCGAGGAAAGAATGAAGGCAGAGGTCAGGGCCCTTGAGGAGAGGCTGAGGAGACGGGAGCTTGAGTTAAGGCAGAGGGAAATGGAGCTCAGGAGGAGAGAGCTTGAGCTGTCCAAGGCAGAAGAGGAAGTCCGGAAACAAATAGAGGAAGCCATGAAGATTGTCGAGAAAGCGGAGAAGGGCTCACGCTTTATCAGGAGCGATGAAGCGAGGATAATGGAGATGAACTTCGCCGGCAGGATTAGGAGCAAGCTGAGCGGCGAGCTGAAACTCCTCGGAAAGACCTTCAAGGTCGAGTCCGTTGAGGAGAGGGAAACCTTTGACCGCTCCAAGTACGCTGGAAAGCTCGACGAGGTAGCTCTCAAGAACGTTCCAACCAACGTCGTTATCGAAGCAACGCTGAAGGAGAAGAAGCTCCTCGGAAAGAAGGAGAACATAATCCTGAGGGCAGTTTACCTCTCAAGGCCAGAGCGCTACGCGGAGTACGGCTTTGATACCGACCCTGTCGAGCTTGCCGAGCTGAACGCGCTCCTCGACGACGCGAGGAGAGAAGAAAGGAGAACCGTCCTGCTCGTTGCATCACCAACCGGTTTCGAGAAGAGGATTCTCAGCTACGTTGCCTCCGATGACTTCCACAGGAACTTCGTGGCCGATAGGGTCTCTCTGCTCCTCCTCGACCTCGGTTCGGGTGAGATGATTCACAACCCCAACGACCCCTACGCGAAGGCCTTTGCCCCGCTCCTCAGGCTGGAGTTCGACGAAGAACTGCTTGAGAAGGCCAGGAGGTTCCTTCTCAACAGGCTAACCTATAAGCACTACGTCCGCTTTGACGAGGCCATCAGCGAACTCGACCTGCCGGTTGAAATCGTGAGAAAAGCCTTCCTGTCCCTCGGGAAGGAGGGCTACGTTGCCAAGTATGTGGAGGGCGTTGGATACGTCCTCGTTTCGAAGGAGTTTGGAGGTGAATGAGATGGGAATACGCGACGTTTTTGGAAGGAAGAGCACCGTCGAGAAGCTCTCACTTAGAGAGCTCCAAGAGGAGGAAATTAGGCTCAGGAACAGGCTTGAGAGGCTGAAGAAGGACATAAACGCCATAGAGAAGAAGAAAAAGGAGCTCTTCCAGCAGGGCATAGGCGCGGACAAGCTCAAGAAGAAGATGCTCGCTCAAGAAATCAAAAGCCTCGACATGGAGGAGAAGCTCAAGCTCAAGGAGTTCACGACGGCCCAGAAGCAGTACACCCTCATAAAGAACCTAATCGTCGTCAAGAAGTACGAGAAGGAGCTCCGCGAGGTGGGGGTCTGGGACAAGCTCAAGAAAGTCGAGCCCGGGGAGCTTGAGAAGGCCCTCATACGAATAAACCTCGACGGCAAGGAGTTCAACGAGATGGTGGAGAGCCTCAACAGGGTCTTTGAGATGGAGATAGCCGAGTTCGAGGAGGGCGAAGACGAGACCGAGAGGGAGCTCTTTGAGGCCTGGGCCCAGGTCGAGAGCGGTGAAGCGGAGCCGGACGAGGTTGTGGAGAAAGTTCTGAAGGCTGAGACGGAGGAGGAGTGACATGGGGCTCCTCTCAAAGTTTTTTGGACCGAAGAACCCGCTCGACGTTCCCCTCAAGGACCTGCTTGAGAACCAGATGAAGCTCGAAGCCCAGATTGAGAAAATCGAGCGCGAGCTCAGAGCGATAGAGGCCGAGATAGCGGAGCTCTTTGAGAGGGCAAAGAGAGCCAAGAGCAGGAGCGAGGAGCTCACGATAGCGACAAAGATAAAGACCCTCAACAAGCGCAAGAAGAACCTCCAGGCGACGCACGCCCAGCTGAACAAGCAACTGATGCTCGTCAGCAACCTGCTCATAATCAAGGAGAACGAGGAGCTCCTGAAGGGAACGCCAACCTGGGAGATGCTCAGGAAAATGTCTCCGAAGGAGCTTGAGGAGAAACTAATCGAGATGGAGCTCGACGCCAGGAACTTCAACGAGAGCCTTGAGAAAATGCTCGGCATGACCGACAGAACGATAGGGGTTGAGGACTTTGAGGCCGACGAGGAGCTTGAGGAGATACTGAGCACAATAAGGGCGGTCAAAGAGGGCGAGCTTGAACCGGAAGAGGCCACGAAGAAGGTCGTCGAGGAGGAGAAGGAGTGAATGCCGAGAAGGAGCCTTGAAGAGGACTTCGTTCGGAGGCTCATCATCTCGATTTTCCTGATTGCCCTCCTTCACGGCTTCGGGTTACTCATATCGCTCTTCATATTCCTTCCGTGGATTGAGAGGTTCCTGAGAGAGACGGGCTCCTCGAAGCCCTATCCCGGGCCCAAACCTGTTCCGAGGCCGGTGCCTGAAAAACCGCACAGAAGGGAGCTGAATACTGGAAAATCCCTCAGTGAGGGGCTAATCTTTGAAGCGCCGAAAAAGCTAATCCAGGGAGCTGAGGCGCTGATAAAGGTCGGTTTCAGGAACAGGACAGGGAAAAGCCTTCGCGTCTCAATAGACCTGTCGGAGCTGGCCCTCTACGGAAAGCTGGAGAGGAGGACCCTCGACCTGTACCTCCTCCCTGGCGAGGAGAGGAGCGAGTACGTGCGCTTCGTGCCCTCGAAGGTTGGGAAGCACGCGCTTACCGTCCGCGTCCGCTCCGGGCCGTTTATGGGGAAGAAGGCCATTGAAATCGAGATTGCCGGGGAAAAAGCCGAGGGCAACGGGTTGGAGGCCCTTCTGTCGAGATACGAGAGGGTCGAGCTAATTGGAGAGGGCGGCTTTGGCAGGGTCTACCGCGCCCTGAGGGACGGCCGGTGGGTCGCGCTCAAGGTCCCCCACGTCCTCAACGAGAGAACCGGAAAGCTCTTCCTGCGCGAGGTTTCCATATGGCGCGAGCTGAGGCACGGCAACATAGTGAAGCTCCACGACGCAAATCTGACGCCTTACCCCTACATAGAGATGGAGCTCTGCGACCGGTCGCTCGAAGACCTCGAGAAGCCCCTCCCGGCGGAGCGCGTGGCCGAGATAGCTTTTGAGGTAGCGGAAGGCCTGAAGTACGCCCATTCGAAGGGTATAATCCACCGCGACCTGAAGCCGAGCAACGTCCTCCTCAAGGGCTCCAAGCCGAAGATAAGCGACTGGGGGCTTGCGAAGGTTCTGTTCGAGAGCGGAACCACGACGGTAACGGCGATGACGCCCTACTACGCCTCGCCCGAGCAGATAAGTCCGTCGCGCTTCGGAGGGGTTGACGAGAGAACCGACGTATGGCAACTGGGCGTTCTCATGTACGAGCTCGCGACGGGGAAGAGGCCCTTCGAGGGAAGCGACTTCGTCGAGGTTGCCGGGAGGATAATCATGGAGGAGCCGCAGAGGCCGAGCGAGCTCAATCCGGAGGCGGAGCCCCTCGACGGGATAATCCTCCGCTGTCTGAGCAAGGAGAAGGAGAGGCGCTACGGAAGCGTTGAAGAGCTCCAGCGGGATTTGTCGGGAATCCTCGGCGGGAAGTACCGGGAAGAGCTCAAGAAGAGCGTCGAGCCATCGCGCTCGGCCTACTATGCGGGCCAGCTGTTCCTCCTCCACCTGAGGCTCGGGGACGCGAAGGAGGCCCTGAAGTACGCGAGGGACCTGCTGAGGTACGCGAGGGGGAGGGAGAGGGAAGAGCTGGAGAAGCTCATCGAACAGATTGAGCTGAGGGTTGAGGAGGGGCTCCCCGTTCCGAGGGAGCTCGTTGAGAAGGGTGAGGTTGTTGTTCACGGGGTTGGAGGCAATCCGTCCAATTATTCTCATTCTTGAAGGAGGTGTATCGAATGCCCGTTGATTTGACAGGTCCGCTTATGGCGTCCTTCAGAAGGGCCAAGAAGGCCTATGAAAAGGCCCTGGCCGAGGGCGATTACGAGACCGCCAGGAGAAAGGCCCTTGAGTGCGCGAGGATTCTCAAACAGCTCGCCAAGCACGACCCCTACGGTAGGAGTTCCTACCTGGCAAAGGCAAGAAAGTGGGAAGACCTTGCCAAGGGTCTCGAAGAAGGAAGGATTCCGAAGAGGGAGGTCAAGGTAACCTCAGAGGGAAGCGACGAGGATGAGCTAAGAACCTACGTCATGGGACTCATGGCAAGGTCAAACGTCAAATGGAGCGACATTGGAGGCCTTGAGGACGTTAAACGACTCCTCATGGAAACGGTGGTCGTCTCGGCACTCCAGAGGCCGGAAGCGGTTCAGCCCTGGAAGGGTATTCTCCTCTTCGGCCCCCCGGGAACCGGAAAGACCCTGCTCGCTTCTGCTGCCGCCGGAAGTTTAAACGCAACCTTCTTCTCGGTCAAAGCCAGCAACGTCCTGAGCAAGTACTTCGGCGAGTCCGCGAAGATAATCTCGGCCCTCTACGAGGTTGCCCGCGAGAAGGCCCCGAGCATAGTCTTCGTGGATGAGGTAGATGCCCTCACAACCCGGCGCTCCGGCGAGACGAGCGAGGCCAGCAGGAGGATGCTCTCGACGTTTCTAGCGGAGCTTGACGGCTTTCAGGATAAAGGTAGCGACGTGCTCGTTCTAACCCTCGCGGCAACCAACACCCCCTGGGATTTGGACGAGGCGGTTCTCTCGCGCTTCCCGAGGAGGATTTACGTCCCTCTACCGGACGAGAAGGCCACGAAGGAGATAATCAAAATCAACACGCGCGGGCTCGACATAAGCAGGCTCGACTTGGATGCAATAGCTGAGGAGAGCGTCAGGCGCCTGTACTCGGGAAGGGACATCAAGAACCTCTGCCAGGAGGCGGTATGGAACATGATTCGCGAGGAGAACAGAGACCTCCACAAGCTCGCCGAGCTCCCATACGAGGAGCTCAAAAAGAGGTCGCTCAGGACAAGACCGCTTGAGATGAGGGACTTCGAGGAGGCCTTCAAGAAAATTAGGAGCCCGCTGACGAGGCGAGATGTCGAGAGGTACGAGAAGTGGGCGGAGGAGTTTGGGGGATGAGACGACTTACGGTCGTGATGGTCTTTCTTCTCCTCTTAAAGCCTGCCCTGGCCGTTACAATCGGGATAGACCTCTCCCACGGCGAGAACCCAAACGGCCTCACACCAGTGACCTATGAGAATCAGACGCTCGCCCCGGGAATCCTCGAAACGCTCAGCCAGTACACCTTCGTCTACTTTGGAAACGAGAGCTATCAGGAAGAGCTGGGAATCCGCTGGCTGGGCAGGTCAATAACTCCGGGCCTGCTGGAAAACGTTGACGTCCTTATAATCGGCCAGCCGACTGCCAACTTCTCAAACACCGAAATCTTGGCCATAAGGGAGTGGTTCTACTCCGGAGGAAAAGTTCTCTGGGTCGCCGGCGATTCCGACTATGGAAACGGCGTAAAGACTCAGAGGATAGTGAACGGCCTGCTTGAAGCCCTCGGGGCACCCCTGCGCCTTGACCTCTGCTCCGTTGAAGACCCGGTGAGCAACGCGGGAAGGTCCTACCGTATCATAGCCTACAACAGGCCAAGCAACGATACCCCTTACAGGTTGCTCTTAATTCAAGGGGTAACCCATGGTGTCCTCGCGCACGGGCCCGGGCCGGTGGCACTCTTCGTGAACGGCACTTGGAAGCCCCTGAGGGATGGAAACAAGCCTTCGGGGGTTTACATAATCCTCCGGACGAGCAAAGATGCCCAAATCGTTGAGAACAATGACCCCCTTGGGAAAGCGTACAGGGCGGGAGAAACCGGGGAATTCCCAATAGCCGCGGCATGGGTGTGGAGTTCAGGCAACAAACGGAGTGTTCTGATAGTCAGCGGTGAGACGCCCGTTGGAGGCTACACCCCCATGTGGGTCAGCCAGTACTACGGTATCAAGCTCGACGGGCCAACCTTTGTCTCGAACGTAATCCACTGGGGCGTTACCGTTGCCTCACGTTCCCCGGAAAACCGGAGCTCACCATCAACAACGTTCACGACGACCGCATCTCCAAAGAACAGCCAGATTGTCCAGCCGTCGAGTTCCCGGCCTAAATCAACAACGGGTTTAGACGACGTAGAAAAGAGCTCGAAGGTACCAGTCCTCCCTCTCGCGCTCGGAGGCATTCTGGTGCTCCTTGTCATTGGGCTTGCCCTCCTGAAGGGCAGGAGCGGGGGTGAAAAAAGGGCCAACCTCAACGTCCCCGGATTTCCGCCGGAGCTCTTGGACAGGTACGAGCCTCTTGAGTTCCTCGGGGAGGGCGGTTTTGCCAAGGTCTTCAAGGTCAAACGCAAAAAGGACGGCAAAACAGTCGCCCTAAAAATCCCGCACCTAACTGAGAAGTCCAGGAAATCCTTCACCAGAGAAGTTCGGGCCTGGAGCCTGCTGGAGCATCCGAACATAGTAAAGCTCTACCGTGCGGAGGAGAAGCCGATACCATACCTCGAGATGGAGTTCGTTGAGGGTGCTGAGGTTGATGGAAAGCTCGTTAGAACGCTCGAGGAACTACCAAAGCCCGTTGATGAGGAAACTGCCCTAGAACTCATCAGAGGCATCGCAGAGGGATTGAAGCACGCGCACTCGAAGGGCATAATCCACAGGGACTTAAAGCCCGGAAACATCCTCCTGAAGGCCAACTTAACGCCAAAGATAACCGATTGGGGATTAGCCAAAATCGGAACACATTCAACGACCACCACCTCGGGGGTAACGGTTCTCTACGCCGCGCCGGAGCAACTTGACCCTGAAACCTACGGGCGCACCGACCACAGGACGGACGTCTACCAGCTCGGCCTAATCTTCTATGAACTCCTGACAGGAAAACTGCCCTACGGGGGGAACAGCCCCGCAAGTGTAATCGCAAAGATTCTCAACCCAGAAACCAAGCCAAAACCGCCGAGTGCCGTTAGGCCAGAGCTTGCGAAGTACGACGGGCTCTTCGAGAAGTTGCTGGCGAAGAGGAAGGAAGACCGCTACGGAAGCGTTGAGGAGTTCCTGGAGGACCTCAAGCTCTTGAGGAGGCTTGAAGGAGAAAGGACGGACCTCAAGGGCCAGATTGAGGAGCTCAAGAAAACCATCCAAGTAACGACGGACCGGTCGGAGGTTCAAAGGCTCGTCAGGAAACTCGTTGAAGGACTCGGAAGGAACGCGGTCCTTTCGGCGAGGCTCAACGACAAGGCAGGCCTGATTAGTGCGCTTGAGGAGCTCAAGGAGTTCACACGGGAAGAAAGGGGAGAGGTTGAGCGGGCGATTGAAACCGTCGAGCTCCTCCTAAGGGAGGGTCTGCCGATTTCCCCGGAACTCGTTGAGAGGGTGGAGGTTCTCGTTGACAGGATTAAACGGGAGGTGGAGAGATGAGGCTAATACTGCCCGAAAGCCCACACATGGAGTCCAGCGGGGCCGGAACTGACTTCGTTTACGGGATAACCCACGTTGGGGGACGGAAACACAACGAGGACGGCCTGCTCATCATGAAGCTCCCCGACGGCTACCTGCTCGCAGTCGCGGACGGACTGGGCGGTCACAACGCCGGGGAAGTCGCTTCTAGGCTGGCCCTGGAAACCCTTGCGGGGGTCTTTGAAAGGGAGTACGTTGAAGGCCTTGAAGAAGACCTTCTCGCGATTCTCCTGAAGAAGGCCCACGAGGTTGCCCACTCCATTGTTAGAGAACGGGCAAGGGGACCACTTGAGGGAATGGGGACGACCCTCGTCTCGGCTGTAGTTAGGAGAAGGACCGTTATCGTTGCCAACACCGGCGACAGCAGGGCGTACCTGGTTTCCGGGGGGAAACTCGTCGCGAGGACGCTCGACCACTCACCACTTCAGGAGCTCGTTCTCATAGGGCAGGTCAGCGAGGAGGAGGTCATGTACCACCCGCTCAGGAACAGGGTGAGCTCAGCCATTGGAAGGCACCTAATGGTTGACCTCTACCGCTGGGAAGCCGGACCCGGCCACATCCTCCTTCTCAGCACGGACGGTCTTCACGACTATGTCTCAAAGGAAGAAATCCTGCGGGCGCTCATCCCTGGGAAAACGGCACGTGACCTCGCCAAAACCCTCATGGAAAGGGCCCTGACTGTCACTGAAGACAACGTAACGGTGGTGGTGTGGAGATGGTGAATGCAAAGGCTATGCTCGTTATCGTATTGCTATTATCTTCCCTCTTTCCGCTAAGTCCAACCCTTGCTCAACCTATCCAGGGGGATGAGCTTAAAATCGTGTACCTTGCTGCCCAGGGTAGTCTCTTTATGGGTGTCTTCAACCCGTCCCCGAGCGGAATGACCGACGTTTACACCCACCGCATCTGGTACTTCCTCAACGACCCGCCCTACGTGATGGGACCCGACGGAAGCTATCACAGCTACCGCTGTCAGCTTGTCAGTGTCAATTACAACGTTCAGGTTCCGGACGATGCCGTAATCTGGAACGACACCCTCGGCGAGTGGACCTCCCCATACGCCGGCAGAACAGCCAAGAGTGCCGTCACCTGGAAGTGCGGTCTCGGAACCTGGGTTGACGGTCAGAAGATAACCCTCGCCGACTACTTATTCGCCTACGCAATGGACTGGGAATGGAGCCATGAAGGGGGAGCGTACTACGACCAGAGCTGGAGCGCCAGCGTGGCCGGCAAGCTCCAAGGAATCTACGGTCTCGAGGTGAAAGCCGTCACATCTGATTACGTTGAATTCACGGTCTACCAGGATTATGCAGTTCCATACAGCAGGTGGGCCACCGCCGTTAACTACGTTCCATACCCTGGGTTCCCCTGGCAACTCTATTATGCAACCTCCGAGCTCGTGGCAAGGGGATACGGCGGCAAGATGTTCTCGTGGAGCTCGAATCCCACCAATGGGTACCAGCTCAACCTGATAGACGAGGAACAGATGGAGTACATTTCGGGCATGCTCTCAAGGCTAAAGGATGAAGCTCCTATTCCGGGCCCCCTGTCGGAGCTTTCAAGCGTTCTCGGAAAATGGGGTCTGGACTACTACCACTCCGGCCTTCAGGATGCAGAAAGCGGGTACTCGGCCCTGATAGGCTGGATTTCAAACCACAAAAATGCCCTCGTGACCAATGGACCGTACTACGTTGATGACTACGACGCTGAGGATATGAAGCTCGTCCTCAAGCTCGCGAACAACAGAAGGGTCGGGTTCCCGGACACCGTTAACGGTAAGACCCTTCCCTGGGAGCCGTACTGGAGAGAGATTGACGTTTACGGCGTTCTCAACGACTATACGGCTATTCTCTCCGTTGCTAAAGGCGAGTACGACCTGTACTGGTTCACCAGGCCGTATAGTACTTTGTCCAGTGTGGTTCAGGAATACGGCAAGAACATCAACCTGATTAAGGCTATCTTCACCTGGTGGAGCATCAACCTCAACCTTGCAGGAGACTCCACGACAGGCCTCGTGGAAACCTCCAACGGAACCTGCTTTAACCCGTTCGCGCTCCGTGAGGTCAGGTTCGCCCTTAACTGGCTCATCAACAGGCAGTACATCGTCAGCCAGGTCCTCCAGGGAAGCGGTGCTCCAATCTACGGCCCAAATCCAACGGGCCAAGTTAACGCACACGAGAATTACGTAACCGTTGCGAAGGCTATGGGAATAACCTCTCAGGGTGACGAGGCCTACGCCATCAAGATGATTGACGAGGCCATGACTAGGGCATCCTCGGAACTCTCAGACTTAGGACACACCCTTGAGAAAAGGGACGGTGTCTGGTACTTCGACGGTCAGCCGGTTACCGTGAAGATTATTGCTCGTATCGAGGACGAGAGACTTGATGAGGGCAAGTACGTTGCTCAGGTACTCCAGAAGGCCGGCTTTAAGGTTGACCTCCTCCAGTGGCAGAGGAGCCAGGCCAGCAGGATGGTTTACAGTAGCGACCCCAAGGAGCTTCAGTGGCACGTTTATACAGAGGGTTGGGTCGTCAGCGGAATTCAAGACATCACGGACCTCGCCTGGGACTTCTGGTACTACGGCAGTTACGTCGCTCCAAATTGGGGTTCCAACTACCACAACCCAGTAACGGTCAGAGACGTTCTCAACGTTATCGCCAGCGGTGACGTTGCCAGGTTCATCAGCGAACTAAACCTCAAGTACTACAACACTCCGAATAAGCTCAAGCCTCTCCTCGACTGGACAGGCTACGACCTTGCTAACTTACTCGCCTACGCTAAGTGGACAAAAAACGGATGGACAGTGAGCGTATGGAGCCTTGACCAGTTCTGGGACCTCTACAAGCTCGCCTACGCACTCCACCTCTACAACGCCCCCAGAATCTACACGGCCGAGGTGTGGAACTTCTACATCACCAACAAAAGGGTGAAAGTTGGAATCCCCGACCCAGTTACAGGACTTGGAAGCTTCCTTGCCGTCCGTTCGCTTGAGCCCGCTGAAACATCGGTGTCAGGGGGAACAACAGGAACAGAAACAACGACTTCAGCATCTCCACAGGTGCAGAATGATAGGGGAACAATCGAAGTAGTCTCCACACCTGCAGGCGCTGAGGTTTACGTTGACGGAGGCTACCAGGGAATAGCACCAATAAACGTCAGTGTATCCCCCGGAACTCACAGGGTTCAAGTGAAGATGCCTGGCTATGAGGAGTACTCGACGACGGTCACGGTAGATGCCGGAAAAACCGTTGTTCTAAACGTAAACCTGGAACCCAAATCCGGAACCCTCGTAGTTGACTCAACACCCTCGGGAGCCAGCGTTTATGTGGACGGTACCTACCGCGGGACTACTCCCCTGACCGTTGAGCTACACCCGGGCCAGCACACGATAAACGTGACTCTCGAAGGCTACAAGCCATACTTGGCAACGGTCAATGTTCCTCCAGGTGAAACCGTAAAGATAACGGCGAAGCTTGAGAAGAAAATCGCGACGGGGACGGTTTGGATAAATTCTCAGCCCACAGGAGCGGACGTCTACGTTGACGGCACGTGGCGTGGGACAACACCGCTGACGCTCACCCTTCCACCGGGTACCCACACGATAGAAATCCGGAAGGAGGGCTATCAACCGACCAGAAAAACGGTTGAGGTTGCCCCAGGAGAAGAAAAGAAAATAACCCTAACCCTCGCGGTGGTGACCTCTCAGGATACCCAACCGAAAACAACCAGCGAATCCACGCCGGCCAACGCAGTTCCAAGGAAGGCCATCGCAGTGGTTCTGGCCGTGTTCATCCTTGTTGGGGCAGTGCTCCTCCTCAAGCGCTCGCGCTCTGGAGGAAAGACCCAAAATGAGCCCTCCAAGGGTTCAATTGAGGGCTTCCCGGCCGAGCTCTTGGACAGGTACGAGCCCCTTGAGTTCCTCGGGGAGGGCGGTTTTGCCAAGGTCTTCAAGGTCAAACGCAAAAAGGACGGCAAAACAGTCGCCCTAAAAATCCCGAGGATTGACGAGAAAACCAGCAAGACCTTCCTCCGTGAGGTTTCAACGTGGTTCCAGCTCAACCACCCCAACGTCGTCAAGCTCTACGACGCGGACATTTTACCCGTTCCCCACCTCGAGATGGAGTTCGTTGAGGGTGCTGAGGTTGATGGAAAGCTCGTTAGAACGCTCGAGGAACTACCAAAGCCCGTTGATGAGAAAACCGCACTGGGACTCATAAAGGGCATTGCGGAAGGCCTAAAACATGCCCACTCAAAAGGCATTGTTCACCGCGACTTAAAGCCCGGAAACATCCTCCTGAAGGCCAACTTAACGCCAAAGATAACCGATTGGGGATTAGCCAAAATCGGAACGATGAGCTCGGGAAGGAGCGTGATGGGCTACACCCCCCTCTACGCCGCGCCGGAGCACCTGATGCCGAGCAAGTTCGGAAACACCGACCACCGGACAGACGTATGGCAGTTGGGGACGATTTTCTACGAGCTACTGACCGGCAGGGTTCCGTTTGAGGGCTACACATACGAGGAGGTCTTTGGCAAGATAACCGACGAGAACTACCGCCATAAGCCGCCCTCCGATTTCAACCCGGCACTGGCAAAGTACGATGGGCTCTTCGAGAAGTTGCTGGCGAAGAGGAAGGAGGACCGCTACAGAAGCGTTGAGGAGTTTCTGGAAGACCTCGAGAAGCTCAGGGAGAGCGAGATAAGGAAGCGGGAGCTCGAGTTTCGGGTTGAGGAGCTGAAGAAAACCCTCGCAAGAAGCGTAGAGGCTCTGAAGAGGAGCAAGACCGCCGAGGAAATCAGGGAGAACAGCAGGCTCGTAGTCCAAACTCTCTCGAAGCTCGCTTTAGCCTACGCGGAGCTCAACAGGAAGGCAGAGCTTCTCAACACCCTGAGCGACCTGAAATTCTATACAACCCAGCACAGAGAGGAGCTTGGGAGGGCAATTGAAGCCCTTGAGCTCATGATTAAAGAAAACCTGCCCGTAAGAGAGGACTTCGTTGAAAGGCTCAAGGTGCTCCTTCACGAAATAGAGCGTGAAAACGGGGTGTGAACCATGAAGTTCTGGAAATCCAAAGAGGAGAAAGAGATAGAAAGGAGGATACGGGCCAAAAAGGCCAAGATGGCCCTGAAACAGTACATAAACAACCTCGAAGCCTTAAAGCGCAGGGTCTTCCTCCAGGGGAAGGAAGCGGCGAAGCTCGGCGACGAGGAACTGCTGAGGAGAAGCGCCGTAAAGTACCTTGTCCTTGAGAATCGAATTAAGGAGGCAAAGCGCCTTCTCCTCCTCATGGAGGAAGCAGAAATCCAGAGGGAACTCGTTAAGGTCTCGGCCGAGTTCCTCCGCTTCAGCAGGGACATCGTTGAGAGCATTGCAGAGGGGCCTGGAGCAGAGGACGTTGCCAAGATGCAGGTCGAGTTCGAGAAGGCGATGGCGAAGGTTGAAACCCTCGGCGAGGCTCTGAGTTCCATGCTCGACGTAACGAGCGAAAGCATCCTGAGCGGAAACTTTGACGAAAAAACGATAAAAGAAGCAGAGGCGTTCTTCGACGTGGAACCCTCTGGAGAAAGGCTCAAGGAGATTGAGAAGGCTATGAGGGCTTAGCCCAAGCCACTTTTCCATTTACCACAACCTTTTCCACGTCACTTCCCCTCGCAGAGTAAATGAGGAGCGAGTAAACGTTTTCCAACGGCCTGAACCACGGTTTATCTGCTTTTATGAGAACCAAATCCGCGAGATAGCCGGGCTCGATGAGTCCGGCCTTTAATCCAAGGGCCCTTGCGCCTCCAACTGTCGCCATCCCAAAGAGCTCCCTCGCGGGAATCGCGTGCGCCCTTCCAGCTGTGAGGTTCGCAACGATTCCAGCAGTCCTCATCTCGAGGAAGGGGTCAAGGATTCCGGTTGGATTCGGCGAGTCGTTGCCCAAAGCCACGTTGAGGCCGAGGTCAAGGAGTTTTCTCAGGTTCACCGTCCGTGCCTCAAGCTTGACGTTGCTCGTCGGGCAGTGGACGAGGGTTGAGCCGGCTTTGGCCAACCTCTCGAAGTTAGAATCGTTCAGATAAACACCGTGGACGCCGATTAGCCTCTCGTTCAAAAGCCCGGCCCTTTCGAGGAGGCCAACGGGCGAGAGCCCATAGCGCCTTCTAACCTCAGAAACCTCCGCCCTGCTCTGGGCCAGATGGATGTGAACCCTCGCTCCGGTTTCCGTGGAGAGCTCGGTGATTTCCCCGAGGAGGTCTAGCGAAACGGTATTTGTTGCGTGCGGTGCCAGAGTAGGCGTTACAAGCTCGCTCCGGTTCTGCCAGCGTCTAAAGAACCTAAAGCCTTCCTCAGGACCTGCAAGAGGAAAATCAACCTCGTCCACAACCGTCTGCCCGATGAAGGCCCTTACGCCGAGCTTCTCGGCAACCTTTGCTATCTCGTCCGCGAAGAAGTAGTGGTCGTTTACCGTCGTCGAGCCGTTCATCAGGGCTTCCCTAAGACTGATTTCGGCCCACTCGCGGATTTCCTTCCGCGTCCATTCCAACTCCATCGGCCAGATGATTTTCTCAAGCCACTCCTCTGTCGGCAGGTCCTCACCTAAACCCCGAAACTTCGCCATCGCCACGTGGGTGTGGGCGTTGATTAGGCCGGGAATTACGAGGTAGTTCTCCCCGCCGTAAACTTCATCAACGCCCCACTCCCCCAGTTCCCCCACCGAAACGACGGCCCGAATGACGTTATCCTCAACAATGACGGCTCCGGTTCTAACGGAGCGATAATCGACGAGCTTTCCGACCAGCGCGAACATCCTCCCACCGTTGAACATACGGCAGGGGAGAACTTAAACCTTTTGACGTTGTGACATTTAAATGCCCAAATGATTTAAATCCTAAAACGAAAAATTCCGACCATGCCCCGGCTCGTTCGGATTGAGTCAAGGCTAAGGGTCCTGTCACTCTGGTTGAATAGCCTCTTCTGATTGGGTTAGCGTTATAAACCCCGCTGAAAAGCTTTTGGAGGTGGTAAAGGTGATTGATAAGGTTTACTGCGCCGACGTTAAGCCCGAAATGGAGGGAAAGAGGGTTAAGCTCGCTGGATGGGTTTACAGGAAGAGGGAAGTCGGAAAGAAGGTCTTCATAGTGCTCAGGGACTCGAGCGGAATCGTCCAGGTGGTCTTTTCAAAGGAGCTCAACGAGGAAGCCTACAGGGAGGCCAAGAAGCTCGGCATCGAGTCGAGCGTCATCATCGAGGGAACCGTTAAAGCTGACCCGCGCGCTCCAACCGGCGCCGAGGTTCAGGCCGACAAGCTCCAGGTAATCCAGAACGTTGACTTCTTCCCGATAACGAAGGACGCGAGCCCGGAGTTCCTGCTCGACGTCAGGCATCTGCACCTCCGCTCACCCAAGGTCGCGAGCATAATGAAGGTGAAGGCAACGCTCGTTCAGGCGGCGCGGGAGTGGCTCCTCCAGGACGGCTGGTACGAGGTCTTCCCGCCAATACTCGTCACCGGGGCGGTGGAAGGTGGCTCGACGCTCTTCAAGCTCAAGTACTTTGACCGGTACGCCTATCTCAGCCAGTCGGCCCAGCTTTACCTTGAGGCCGCTATATTTGGCCTTGAGAAGGTCTGGTCGCTCACTCCGAGCTTCAGGGCCGAAAAGAGCAGGACGAGGAGACATTTGACAGAGTTCTGGCACCTCGAGCTCGAGGCCGCGTGGATGGACCTCTGGGACATCATGAAGGTCGAGGAGGAACTGGTAAGCTACATGGTTCAGCGCGCGCTTGAGCTCAGGAGGAGCGAGATTGAGAACTTCAGGAAGGACCTGACCACGCTCAAGAATGCGGTTCCGCCGTTCCCGAGGATAAGCTACGACGAGGCTATAGACATACTCCAGAGCAAGGGCGTCGAGATAGAATGGGGCGAGGATATGGGCGCCGATGAGGAGAGGGTTCTTACCGAGGAGTTCGAGAGTCCGTTCTTTGTATACGGCTATCCGAAGCACATCAAGGCCTTCTACATGAAGGAGGACCCCGAGGACCCGAGGAAAGTTCTCGCGGCTGACATGCTCGCGCCCGAAGGCTACGGCGAGATAATTGGGGGCAGTCAGCGTGAGGACGACTACGACAAGCTCGTGCAGAGAATCCTTGAGGAGGGAATGAACCCCGAGGACTACCAGTGGTATCTCGACCTCAGGAAGTACGGTAGCGTTCCGCACAGCGGTTTCGGCCTCGGCCTTGAGAGGCTCGTCGCGTGGGTCCTCAAGCTCGACCACGTCCGCTGGGCCACTCTCTTCCCGAGGACGCCGAGCAGGCTCTACCCGTGAGCCCCGATTTTCTTTTAATATTTTCCTTTGAGCCTTCCAACAGGGGACTCTCTCTCAAACAGCCCTTACAAAAGGGTTTACTCTCTTTTAACGCCCTTCAGGGGTCGGTTTAAAGTTAAACCATTCGTCCCTAAGAAACAACATCGGAGAGTTCTCACACTCAAAACGACCAACTGAAGAGAAAAATCCCTCGAAACTTAGCTTTTTAGAAGGAGCTACCAACTTTGATGAAACTTTGCCCACAGCCTTTGGGAAAGGCTGGCGAAAAGAACGCCCTTCTCTCCAAAGAGCGGAAAAACAGTCGTGCACTAACAAAGAGCAAGTTCATAGAGGGTTTAACACTACAACAAAACCCCTTGAGATAGTTTCAACTTCATATCGGCGCCCTTCGGGCGCCTTCAAAGAGGGAAACCCAGCACAGAAGGAGCAAATCCAACAGAAACCACTTCTGAAACCCGCAATCACTAAAAGGCACATCATCTTCCGCCAGCGCTTTCGTCAGAAAGGGCTGTTGTGGTGGGCCCGCGGGGATTCGAACCCCGGACCTCCACCTTGTAAGGCAAGGAAAACTCAACGATTTGTGGGCCATTTACAAAAAGCAGTTCGCAGAATGGCTCTCTGACCAAATAACGCCAGTAGTGAAGAAAGACTACCTTAAAGCGCTCGAAGTTTTCTTTGGTCGGCACTCATTAAAGACGTACGAGGACCTAGAAAAGGCCCTCAAGGCGGAGAACTACAACGACAGAGTAGTGAAAGGCCTCCGCAAGTTCACAACGTTCCTCGAAGAAAAGCACGTGATTGACTACCACCTCGCAGACGACTGGAGAAGAATCATGAAAATCAAGCGGAAGTCAGGAGTCCGGGCCATTTTCGTGACTGACGAGGAAATCAGAGAAGCATACAAAGCCATTAAAGAGCGCGGTGAAGAAAAGCTCACGCTCTTTAAGCTTTTGGTGTTCTCAGGAATAAGACTGACTCACGCGGTCCAGCTGGTGAACACCTTCAACTGGCAGAACGTTTACATCGTGAACGAGAAGGTCGCCAGATACCCACTGTTCGCATTCTCCCGCGGCAAAAAGAGGGGCTTTTGGGCCTATGCCCCAAAGGAGTTCTACGAGCTCCTTGAGCCGATGAATGTCAACTATGTGAGCGCCAAGGATTGGGTGAGTCATGGAAAGGTTTCTGCGAACACAATCCGGAAGTGGCATTACACTTTTCTCATTCGTCAGGGCGTTCCTGCCGACATCGCTGACTTCATCCAGGGACGTGCAAGCCAGCGCGTTGGGGCGACTCACTACCTGAACAAGACCCTCCTCGCCGACGAGGCGTATTCTCGGATTGTGGATGAGCTAAAGAAGGTTCTGGAGGGTTCAAAATGATGAAGTGGAAGGAGCTCCCGCGCTTTCTCACTTTAGTCGTTGCAGTGCTCGCAGGATTGGGAGTTCAGGCTCGCTTGGTACAGGTAGGTCATCAGGAGTTCATTTATGGCTATGTGCTTGGTGCTCTTGTTTACCAGACTCTCAGCGACCCGCAATGGCTCAGAAAAATTACTGAACCAGACGAATTCGTTAGCTTGATGATGTGGGTGTTCTTTCCTTTCGTGGCCACGCTTGCTACAATGTGGAGGATTATGATGGAAGAATGAAGGGAGGTGAGCGGAGGATGGCCCGGGAAAAGTTGAATGGTACTGGTGCTTTTGTGTGGGCTTTTAGCATTGATAGGGAAACACATCGCATGATTAAAGAGCTCTCTAAGAGCCTTGGTCTTAACAATGACTCGGCTGTTGTCAGGATGGCAGTAAGAAGGCTCTACAAGGAGATAAAGGCTTGAGTTCCTTCAATCTTTTATAATTGCTATAAACTCGCTATAAAGCCCCTTTCTAATATTCTTAAATATCTTTGCCGTACTCTCTATTTTAGGGCATCTTGGGCCTTCCTCCGCTCAAATCAGTTCTCTCAAATCATCATTGCCTGCAAGAGGTGGTAGTATGGACTCGCTCGAAGTGCTTGAGCGTAGGATAGAGTATCTGGATAGGCAGATTGCACTTCTCAGAGACTTCATTGAGGAAGGGCAGAAAGAGCTCGCTCGACTCACGCGCGTGAAACAGCAGACTATTCACGAAATTGGCCGGCTGAAGAAGGCCCGAAGTGCAAAAACCCACAAGGTGATGGCAGTATGAAGCCCAAAAGCCTCGCTCAACTGCTTCTTTTCGTGCTAATAGTGGCCTTTTGGTACAAGATATCTTGGCCCCTGATGACAGATGACAAAGGAGGCTTTAGCGGTCGGCGCTCTTGGCGGGCTGACTCTACATTGGGCGCTGACGAACAAGGGGAACAGGAACATCGTGCTCATTGAGCCATTCACGAGCGGTTGGCGCGTGCTCATTTATGACATGATGTTTGTCAGCTTCATCTACGCGCTCTGGCAGGCGAACGGCACGGCTCTTCTCGACGCGCTTAAGACCTCGGTGCAGAACCTCGCGCTTCTGCTGGCATTGCTTGGTGGCATTGGCATTGACTACAGCATAGGTGGTTGAGATGGGCGTTCTCGGACTGATTCTCGCGTTTGGATTGATGTCAATCGGCATCGTCCTCGTCGGGCTTGGCATTGACACGTGGGCGCTCTCAAGGAGGTGGTCTAAGTGAGGAAACTCGGGGTAGTGCTCGCTTTATTGGTGCTCGGCTCGCTCTTGACGGTGGGAACGGGCACGGTTAGAGAAGTTGAGGCTTCAACGTCGTATTATATAGTTGTGGACGGTTACACGGAGCAGATGATTTTAGACGCTCTGAACGGCATTACCTGGTGGTATTACACGCCACAATACAATGTTACCGGGAATGTTATAACTTTCCCGACGCTGAAGGATATGCTTAGGTTTTTGGCGTTCCCTGATTTCCGTCCGAGTTCAGCGCCGTTACCGGTAAGTAAGATAAAAACGTCTATTCCTATAAAACAAGTAGTTCTGGTGACTGAGGACGGGCACGGAACGGGCGACGTTTACGAGAAAGCAACTTTCACGGCTGATAACGTTTACATTTGGGCTAAGGTTTCGTGGGAGGGCTCGGGAGCTTATCCAATAAAAGCTTGGCTGACTTATGAAGGGACAACTTTGTTGGCGGCTGATAGTGGTTCGGCGGATAAATACGCTTATTATGAGAATTACACGATAAACGGGACGATAACACTACATCAAAATGACCCCTACGGTCCATCGGTTGGGCGTTGGAGCGGTGTTAGTATCTTTTTACTTTATGATAGTTCCAGGGTTCCGGTTGATTTGTCGGAAAGTGGTGTTACTGATGCAGGATATTACAAGGAAATAACGTATCAGTCTGCGGTAGCTTATGTAACTTTCAGTCTGAAAGATGGCTTAACTGGCCAGCCTTTGAGTGGCGTAACGGTGAAAGAAGGCTCTACGGTTCTCGGCACGATTGACGACGGCGGAAGCTTAGAACTGACAAAGGGACAGCATACGCTAACTTTCGAGAAAAGCGGGTACTGGAGCGTTACAAAGACGATTGACGTCCAGAGCGACATGACGGTTTCAGTCGAAATGTATCCCGACAGCGCGGCTTTCAAACTCGAGAACTTCCCCGCGAACATCAGTATTCCCGAGAACACGATTTACGAGCTCACGTTCACTCTGAGCCCAATCCAGACCAGCGCGACCTACAACACTTACTTGGCCATTTCCGGCCTCTCTGACGTTCTCGAAGTCAGAAAAGACAGCTCTGTCATCTCGCCCGAGAACGGGAAGTATTACCTCGGCGATATTTCGGGCCCGACGCAGGTTTCTATCAAGTTCAAGGCTGGCGCGGTTGGCACTCACGGCTTCACCATCACCCTCACGAGCAACGACGCGATAATGAGCAAGACCTACACGACGACAAAGCAGGTAACCTACAAGGTCGAGCCTCTCCCCTTCAGCGTCCAGATGCCGAGCGAGTGGCAGGTGGGCATGAACGAGCTCCGCATCTCGGAAAGTAGCGGTCAGAGCTATCTAATCACCGCGGTTCTCAAGGATGGCCAGGGTAACGAGGTGTGGAGTGACTCCCACGCCTTCAGCCCGTATGAGGCGCACACTTTCACCGTCAACGTGCCTTCTGAGGGCCAGTACACGCTTGAGTTGCAGTGGAACGGCCAGACGGCCGTCTATGACATCACCGTGAACCCGGCCATTACCCTCAAGACAAAGACCCTCACAGTCAGTAAGGGCGGCGAAGGAACGATTGTCCTCCACTTCAAGAACCCGAGCTCCAGCGTGCAGTACTACACTATCAAAGTTTCTGGAGGCTTCCTGCCGAAGGAAATCAACCAGAGCATCAGTGTTGCTCCCTTGACTGAAAAGGACGTTTCAATAGCCTTTGCCGTACCTGACAATCTCCAGTATGACGCGTATGAGCTGAATGTTCAGGTTCTCCAGGGCAACGCGACTGTTTTCAGCGACAAAGTAGCCGTCAGCATCTCGGATAGTTCAGGGTTCAGTCTCTTCGGCGGAACTTCAAGCGGAGGAAAGACGCTCTACTACAGCCTCGCGGCCTTGGTTGGCCTCGGCCTATTTATCGCAATCCTGAGGAGGAGGTGAGACCGTGCTCTCCTTCTTTGATTTTCTGAGAATGAACAAACGCGAGGGAAGGGAAGACGAGGATGAGGAGAGGAGAAGAAAGCCTCACAGGCGCGACAGAAGGAAGAGTCTCACAAGTGTTTTCATTATGCTACTACTCCTTGTCAGCGTTGCAGAGCCAGTTGCGGCGTCTTCATGGTTTGAACCAAATTGGGAAGCAATTGGCAATTTCGTTGACACTGTGCAAAACAACGTCCTCGGTGGAGCCGTGGGAGCATTCGCAGGTGCAAAAATCGGAGCGACCGTTGGAAGCGCCTTTGGCCCCGTGGGTACCGCAGTCGGTGCAGTAGTAGGTGCGATAGGTGGATATATTCTTGGGTCTCATGCCGAGCAGGATTTGAAAGATGCGGTTGGAAAGTTCCTTGACCCCCTGAAAAAGCTCCTTTATCCACCAAAGCCAAAGATACCCGGTAACTTCCAGCAGCACAAGAACGTGACTAAGCAGGACTTTGAGAATAACACAGCCGTAATAAGTGCTCTCGCCTCCAACCTTACCAAAGAAGCCGACGCTGCCGCGATTAAAGACCTTCAAATCCTCCAAGCAAAAGTCCACAGCGAGTTAACGACGTACTCATTTGACGAATCCAACGGAACGGGCGATTTTGCAGAATTCAAACTGTACGGACCCGAAAGCATTTACGGCTTCAGTGCATTCCCCGTGAAGTTTGAACTCGCTCCTCGCGGGACAAAAGACGTGAAAGACCCAATCTGCCTGACGAGCGTTAGAATTTACGTCAAAGACACTGTTACCGGAGATATCAAGTGGACAAGAACTTGGACATATGGCAAAGACAAGGAGTGCATTGACCCTGGTGATGAATCCTTTGTCTGGACGTTTAAGACTATTCTCAAAGGGCCCGATGACAACCTCGGCGATTTAATGAGCATCATGTATGGCAACGCGAACAATGCCACAATAGCGAAGCTGTTCTCGGCAAAGCCCGATAAATTTGAAATCGTCATTGAAGTGGATGGCTACAGGAAAATCTACTATTATGCAGACGGAGAGTGGCACTTTGACCACGACGAGCCAATTCATGCATACTGGCAGAGCCTCTCCGCGTGGAAACACATTGGTGGGGGAACTTACCCGCTCGGAGGATTTGGCGGTTCATTACCAGTTGACGCGAAGAATACTCCAGAGGCAATGCAATTCACAAGGTACAATATTCTCTTTGCGGGAGCGGCTTCAAACCTTCTGACTGTCGTCTATGGAAACCCAATAAACATCCTCGACGCAACCACGAACTTCAAATTTGTCTTCCAGGGCAACCCTGGTTACTTTGACCCGCTGCATCCTGCAATTATAGATGAAGCAAGGATTGTTGTGTACAGGGTTCTCAAAGACGGCAGGTGGGAGCTTGCAGAAAGCCAGCCTGTTGACGGTCCCGCAACGCTTGGTGATATCGCATCTGGAAAGAAGCTCTACATCAGCGTCACTTACCACAACGCACCCGATGTCGTGACGTACAGGGCTTTCCTCGCCCTGAAAGCCGAAGTAGAGCGTGATGATGGCACGAAAATACCAATCTGGATTCTCATTGAGCCGAATATCGCAGTTATTCCGCCCAACAGAGTCGTTACATTGGACCCATACATAACTGAGATTGGGGACATAGTATCTGACAAGGTCATCACTGCTGAGGAAGCTACAAAGCTCAAGACAATGTCAAAGACAATTATCGAAGGACTGAAATCAAAGATAAAGGATGCGGAGGCTTGGAAGGCAAAGGGCGACGCGGAGGGCAAGAAAGACGTTTCTAACTACGCTTCGCTCGCGATAAAGCACTACAACAAGGCAATTGAGTATGCTGAGAAAATGGGCTCAACTGATGATTCAAATGACCTTCTGAGATTCGCCGAGATTGAAAAGGAAGAGGAAATGGCTGGAGACTACTACTTGCAGGCGGCGCAGGCGGCTTATTATGGCCAGACTGAGCAGGCTAAGGCTCTCGCTGAGAATGCAAAGAAGCTCGATGAGAACGCAAAACAGTACGAGGGCGGGTTCCTACCGGGAGTTCTGCCAGACCTTAGCGATTGGAAGAGCGTTTTAGCATTCATTCTCCGCATCGGGCTCGCGATTGCAGGGATTTACATTGCCAAGAAGTTGTTTGGCACTGTGGGGGCTCTCATCGCGGCTGGCCTGGCGTTTGTGTTTGTCTTCGGGCCAGCAATAGGAGTATCCCTGTGAGGTGGTGGGAAGATGGCTGAGACTAATAAGGACGCGAAAAAGGGGCTCTCTCAGAGCCCTCTTTTTTCAAATTTGGTTTATAAGGCAGTGATAGTCCTCCTAATGGCAGGGATCTCCTGGTATTCACAAGAGCACTCAATAACAGCCTCCCAATTCAACCAAGCATTCGCGAGCATCCCCCTGCCAGTAATACTCTTTGTCACTATCATGGACTACCTTTTTGATACTGGAAGCCTTTACAAAAAAGTTTGGGGCAAACAGAAGGGCTTTAGTGGGCTTATCACTGCATTGGGAGTCGCAGGAGTGTTCTTTATCATCGTTACGTGGATGCTTGCCAGAACAATTTCATTCGCAAGCATCAGCCCAATCACTTACGTTGTCGCCGGAGTCTTGACCCTCTTGCTTCTCTGGCCAAAGACTGGAACAAGCGAGTTCGGCCTCCTATACTGGTTCGTAACGCAGCTCGTGACGAAGTTCGCTTTCCTAACAATATTCCCGGGAGGGATTGCCCTTGGTTGATTACTACAAGAAGCTTAGTTGGGGGAGGGTCCTCGTCAGAACCATCTTTGCAATAGCCATGTTTACACTCATAATGAAATATGCCGTCAACAATTCAGTGACAGCAAAGGACTTTATCGATGCCGTCAGAGGTACTCCCTTTGCAGTGGTGCTTTTCCTTGACCTTATGGATTACTTCATTGACAAAACGGCTTACTATAGCTTATACAACAAGATGTACAAGGCAATGGGCGGCCAGGGACAGGGACAGTGGGTCCAGAGTCTTCTCGCTCCAGTTCTCGTCAGCGCAATAATCTTCGTTGGTATGCTCGCTCTCCTTGGAGGCACCATATCTCCGGATATACGCCAGTACAACAAGGGAGTTCTCGTATGGGTCGGAATGATGAGTGCCTACGGAATGCTTCCAGAGACTGGAGATGAGCCTTGGATGACTATCATTTGGCTGGCGGCGCAGTTCGCAGGTGGCTTCCACAACGTCGTGATTTTCCCTGCAGGGTTGCTTGGGTGAGGAACCATGAAAGAGTGGCAAGTGCTGGCAGCGTCTTTCATCTTTTACCTCCTCAACATCACAGTGCTCCAGGACACTCTCAGGACGACCCTCACTGTCCTTGGCTTCCCAACCGAGTGGTATCATCTCGTCGGCCTGGCAGTACTCATGACTCTGGCCTTTGCGAGATTCATCAGTCCAGTGTGGGGCCTTGCTGACCTCCTCGCTGCAGGCTTCATCGTCGTCGTTTACCTCATTGCAATCTACAAGAATCCAATTTCAGTCGTCGCCGACCTGCTGAAGTCAGTGCTTGGCTTTGTAGCTGTGGGAATACTCGCAGGATTGAGCATGAGAGGAGGGGGGAACTATGGACGCTAATTCAATCGTCAGCCAGCTCCAGAGCTTGGCAAGCCAGCACCCTTACATTGCCCTCGGCCTAATACTCATCCTGATTGGCGCCTTAGTGCGCGGAAAAACGGCGCTGGTCTTCTACTTCCTCGGCGCGCTGGCCCTTATCAAAGCCTTCGGCCTATTCGACACTTTCGTTTCTTTCCTGAAGCAGGTTCCTGAAATGCTGAAGCAAATTTCAAGTGGATTAGGAGGTGTTTGAAAAATGAAGAAGAAATACCAGAATTGGTTGATAGCGGGCTTCCTGGCCGCCCTCTTCGTTGTTGGCTACCTTGTAGTTGCCAAGCCTGACAGTGCCGGCCCTGGAGTGCTCCTAAACCTTGACAATCAGAGCAACAGCACTGAGACCTACCAGCTCGCAGTTTCCGACCTCACCGCGGCAGTTGACCAGGCGACCGGCCACGTGCTGGTTAGCTTCAAGCTCACGAATGAAGAGCACTTCAACGTCTCAAGCGTCCAGGTACTCTACGCGCTCAACGTCGCCGACCCGAACAACGCTACCTATGCCCCAATTAATGCTACCGAGGCTAACGGCACTTACAAGGCCGAGATTCCTTCAAGGTTCGGCGATGTGATTTACTACAAGGTGAAAGTCGTCTATGACGGCAACAAGAGCCTTGAGAGCGACGTTCAGAGTATTACTGTGAAAGACACAACTGCCCCGACCGCGACCCTGAGCATTGAGTACAACGCCACGACCGGCAACGCGACCATCACCATCACCGCCAGCGACAACGACGCCATAGACAGAGTTATCCTGTTCTACGCAGTCACCGCGGACGGCAACCTGAGCAGTGTAACTTTCAGCAACGTCACCCTCACCGTCAGCCCGTACACCTACACGCTTACCGTTGACAGCAACACGACTGACAGCACGTACTACTACCTTGACGTTTACGCCGAGGTCTACGACCTGAGCGGCAACATGGCCAGAGTTCCGGCGAACGGCACCGTCCAGCTCTACGCGAACGAGACTAAGACCATAGGCGGCTGAGGTGGGCTGACATGTACGCCCACCGCTCTTCCCCATCTTTTTCAAAAGTTATCCTGCGCCTTTTCGCGCTCGTCTCGGCGGTATTCCTGCTCTACTATGGCTACTCGACCTTCCACCAGACTGACCCGCTCAAGCAAAGACTGTACGAGCTCGGGTATCCTGAAAGGGACTATATCGTCGAGAATGGCACGATAAAGTGGGCGGACGGGCACATCACGATAATTCAGGGCGCTTACGTTGAGAACTACCCAATCACCGCCGAGGAGGCCTACAATCTCGTCCTCCAGTATTTAGCCAGCTACAATGAAAAACTCCGAAAATACGGCTACCGGCTTTATCCCGAGAAGAGGAGCCTGACTGAGAAGGAAAAGAACGGTCAGAAGTATTGGGTTTTCCAGCTGAAGCTTAAGGCTGGCAGTAATTCAATGTTCGCAGGTTTTGCGTGGGTGAACAGGAAGACGGGCGCGGTAGAAGTGAAGGGCATTTTGGGGTGAGCACAATGCGGCAAACCAGGCGTGTCAGGTTAAAGCCTTACAAGTATAACTTTGAGCTTCAGACGCTCTTTGACATCATCAGACTGCTCAATAAAGTCAAGGTCAGCTATCAGGCTGAAATGGCTCGATATCTCGGAATCGAGCGTCAGACGATGAACGAGTATTTCTACAACATTATCCTTCCGCTCGCGCGGAAAGGGGTCTTTATCGTCAAGCCTAACCAGGGCTGGCGGTGGGGAGAGCCGAGATACTTCATTTTGCTGGCTCCGGATTGGAAAAAGGCCCTTTGCGAGTGGATTGCTGAGGAGGTGGAAGGATGAGCTTCAGAGGTATGAAGCTTTGGATTCCTATAATAATATATATGCTATCCATTGCCCCGGCCCTCGCGGTTACCTTCTCATGGTCCGGAGCCCTCGAAGTTGGACAGAGCCTCAATGTGAACAATCTAACGCTTATCGTTGACCAGAACAACCGCACGGGCCAGCTCGCGCTCATAGTTCAGAATGGGAGCGGTATACTCGCTCTAATTCAGGGAAATGGAAGCACGAAAATAGGGAATCTCACGATTTCGTTCATAGGTTTCAACAGGAGGGGCTACATCACTATCAACGCGCCCGAGATGTTCACAGTCGGCCAGACTTCCTCGGCAAATCCGGCCCTTCTGGACGAGAACACAAGGCTCAAGGAGCAGGTAGCGAACCTCACGAGGGAAATCAGCGCGCTGAAGAGCGAGAATAAGAAGCTCAAGGCGCAGGTTGACTCGCTCAAGAAGGAGAACTCACAGCTCAAGGAGAAACTGAAGAGTCAGCCGAACACTGCTGAGCTTAACGCGAGAATCGTAAATCTGACCAGGGAGAACCGCGAGCTCAAGGCCGAGCTGGCGAATCTAACGACCAAATACAACCAGCTCAAGGCGAAAGCGGACTTTCTGAGCCAGCAGAACGAGGAATACAGGCAGATAATACAGCAGGTGATGAACGAGCAGAGTTCAGAAGCAAAGCAGAGCTACATCGAGAAGGCAAAGAAAGAGCGTCTGATTGGTTCGGTTCTGCTGAAAGGCCTCACCGCCAGCCTCGTCGTAGTTGGATTAGTTGGATACGGACTTTATCGGAAAAAGAGAGCTTGGGAGCTGACATAAGCGATAACACAGCTGGAGGTGGGAGTTTTGAGGAAACAAAGAAATGAGCGGGGCGCTTAGTGCTAAAATATTATGTGTGTGAAGAGGGTTATTTTATTTTCATTAAGAAAACGGAGGGGTTAGAGTGGAGCAGGTCGCTAGTAATTCAAGCTCATGGGTGCCCATAACGAAAGGAAGGCTAAATGAGATTTACATAGGGCGAGGCGTGAAGAGCGACGAGTATCGCCATACTCTAGACAGGTGGCTAAAGATAAACGACGACGATGCTAATCACATACTTTTCCTCGGCCCAAGTGGTTTCCAGAAGTCCACGACGATGAAGGCCCTACTTCAAGAAATCTGGCTAAACACAAGGTGGGGTAGGAACCAGGAGCCTCCATTAATCATCATCTTCGAGCGCAAATACGACAGGGCAAAGGCACAGCTTGTCAAGAGAACCTTTTACCAGCTCTTGAGGGAGCGCGGAGAAGGCTGGCTTAGGGCTAGAATGAGCCAGGTTACTGAGCTCAAGCTCTACATCAAGATGCTCGAGCTCCCTGCCTATGAGGGCCAGCTCGGCCTTATGGGGGACTTTGCCCTCGGGTGGGAGAACATCCTTGGCTGGTTGAAGTATGATAAACAGCACACGCTCTTTAGCCTGTTCGGAATAAAGCCCCAAGCCTTCCCGATTCGCAGATTTGTCTTCAACCCAACCAGAGATCCTCATCACATAGCCCTGGACTCAGGGCCCGAGACCGAGGTCATTGCAACCTTCCTCAAGTATGAACGATTGGACTTTGAGGACGTTGCAAAGGTCGTGAACATCAACCCCAACACGATTTACGCGCAGATAATCAAGTCGGCATGGGATGAGGAGAAGGCCAGGGACCCGGACGAGCTTGTCTTTGAGGCGAAGAGAATCTACGAGGAAATGCTTGAGTTCCTTGAAGTTGAGAACAAGAAGCCACCCACGAGCTTATGGGGCGTTTACAACGTTG
>Ga0256836_1000058_pt1 | contig 69839 bp, 71 predicted proteins | sample 4561380metaG_FD_185974 | JGI IMG/M metagenome (GOLD analysis project Ga0256836, IMG submission 185974) | Hydrothermal vent microbial communities from Guaymas Basin, Mexico - 4561-380 | ecosystem: Environmental > Aquatic > Marine > Hydrothermal vents | place: Mexico: Guaymas Basin | collected...
CAAGAAAAATCAAAATTTTATGCAAGCAAGTATGATGATTTTAGCTCTTTGGCAATGACCACTAATTCTGACCTTGATTATTTGATTTTTGTAAAAGAAGATTCTTCTATCGATTTTTCTGCCTCCTTATAAAAAAGTAAACTTTTTTTGATATAGTTTTTCATGTATCTTCATATAATAATAAAAAAAGGCAATAAATGAATGGTTATATAAAAAAATAGATAAACGGGATACAAAAAAATCTCTTCTTGTTGATTCATATTTCAATAAAGAGTTCTTTTTTGATTCCCAAGAATACCCAGAACTACAAGTTGGCTTCCATATTTCCTATTGGATAGATAGTAATGAACAAATCACTATTAAAAAAATTCTTTACATAACACTTGAAAATCTACTGAAACACTATCCTTTTAAAATTGAGTTTGTTTCAAGATTTCTCAATGATGATTACTTGAAGAGATATGGTAATAGCAGGTAAAATTGCTCAACATTCAAACAATGACTCTAATGTATTTTTATTTTCGGGTGATTCTGATTTTATTCCCGTTATAGAGTATTGCACAAAAGAGAAAGTGACAATAGTCTATTTTAAAAAAGGGGAAACAGATACAAGCAAGTACAGCTATCATCTTACTACATCATTAGTTGAGAACGAGGTAATTCAGAGAGTTTTCAAACGGTAGATATGTGGTATAGTTCAAACAGTTAAAAAAAGAGCAATATGCCAATACTTATTGGTGTATTGTCTTAAAATCTTGACTTTTTGATGTATCTTTTGCTATAATATTGTTATCTAAATAGGAAAAGGTAAGGCAAATGAATTATCAAGAATTAATCAGCAAAATCAATAAGGACTCTTTCGCAAAAGGCTATAATGTGAGCTTCTTGCAAGACAAATGTGTAGGTCATAGAAATGGGGCAGAAAGATTTGAAAAAATCGTAGCAGGTGATAAAAAGCTATTTGAAGAGATAGAGCAAAACATGGCAGAGATACAAGAGCCTGTTAATGGTGACTTTGTTGAATATGAAGATGGGAAATTTGCAAGAATCTCAACATGCAGACACAGCAGAACTTTTCAAATCTCCAATAATATTGGAATCTTTGTAAGCAAGGACGGCTCTTCAATGGCTAGTGGATGTACTTGGGATAAAGACTTTGATTATATAGACTCTAAACGACTGTCATTTGACAATCTTACTCCTACAAACAAAACACTAAAAGGAAGATGTTGGACTTTTAGCGGTAATGATGCAGGTGCAGGCAGAGGCATTTACAGCGAAATCAATTTTAAAGTTTGGCTATTAGGTTAGCTAAACTCTTCACGCAAATAAAGCAAAAAACAAAAAGACGAAAGTTATAAAAAGTATTATCTTAGAATGATACAATAACAAAAGAATAAGGAGATAAAAAAATGAAAAAGACAAAGATTATGTCACTTAAAAAAATCGTTAAAATGGCAAAAAAACATAAAAATAAATCACTTACTACTTGGGATAAAAGAGATTTAGACGGTGCATGGATGGAAGAGGTTTTCCAAGATTTTGGAGAAGCTATTCCTCTTGGTAAAAAAGGTCACTTATGGGTAAGAGCTAGGGCGACTGTAAAAAATAAAAAACAAGCTGTTTTATTTTTCAGAAAAGAGGTTCTTGATAAAGCAATTTCAAAAATGGATAAAAATGCAATTATTCAAAGACATGAGGATATTAAAAAAGGTGTCTATGAAAGCAGTCAATGTCTTGCAGAGGATTACCATTACCTCATCGACAAGCATCTTTTTAAGAACTTTACTGATTATCAAAAATATAGACCGAATGGCTATGTAAACCTTTATAAATATGTTCTTGATAAGGTCTTTTTACATAGAGGTTTCTATGCCGAAAAAAAAGATGGCGAGATATTCTTTGTCAGTGTTTCTATGGACGATGAGGTCATTGATGTTGCATACGAAATGTTTTTTAGTGAGAATGAAGATGAAGTTATTGAATTTTATCATAACTTTAATGGTCGTGAACTTGAAGATGAAAAGTTTGAAGCATTAAAAGAGCTCAGTATAAATACTTATAACAAAATAGACAAAAAAATAGGTTCTAAAAATAGACAAAAAAAATTTGGTATTACTAAAAGAGATATGAAACTTTACAAATTCATAAAAGGCGACTAACTCTTTTTAAACACAAATACTATAAACTCTTATAAACTTTGTAGAAGTATAAAGATGAGGTAGTCATACAACCTCATCGCCAAGTTGCAAAAAAAAGAGTTCTATTTGTAAAAAATAAATAATATACTAATTTACATTAGTTTATTATTGTAATTATACTAATTTTTATTGGCTTTTTTATATATTTTCTGCTATAATATTGTTATCTAAATAGGAAAAGGCAGACAGTATGAAAGGTCTAAGCGTAAGTATCTACGAAAACAAAGAGCACGGCAACTGCTCAAATCACGGAATTAGCAAACATTGTAATAGTGCAATCATTACATCAGGTGACTTTGAAATTCCTGCACTCTTTGAAACAACAGAGGATAGCCCAGAGGTCGTTATTATCAAAAGAGAGGGCAGAATGTACCAAGATGTAATCGCAGTGCCTAGAGAGGTGTTAGAGAGTGGTAAGCATTATATGTTCGGTGGTTCATTTATCTATTCAAGTGACAGCAGATTTAATGCAATTAGCAAACTACCTATAAAGCTTTTTGATAGAGTCGAGGGGTAGGGTTATGTTAAATCAAGTAAATATAGCTAAAACAATACAAAGTCAACTACTTCATACAGTAGGGCAAGGAGTTTTATGGAGTTGGGGGCAATCAGCTCTACAATCAGTTTCAGAGAGTGTTCTTACCACTCTTGGAATTACAAATGGTTTAGGTGCTCTAAAATTCAAAGTAAACGGTCATCACCACAAAGGTCATGTTCTTATAGTTCTCAATGGTGCAGATACTTATGATGTGTATATCTGTAGTATTCGTAAAGGTCAAATGAAAATCAAAGATGAGGTGAAAGGTCTATACTTTGATGAGGTAGGAAGTTGGATAGATGAAAAAGTAGAGTATGTAGAGGAATATGCCTCTTAATGCTCTATAGAAATTTAAAGATACAAAAACATTAACACTTATAGTTCTTTTGGTACTATTTGGTTTGCCGTTTATAGATGTAATACATAATGCTCCTATGGACTATATAGAGATTTAGTAATAATTGCTATTTCTCTTATACTCTTTAATACATAAGTAATATATACTACTAAGCTAAAATCTTCTCTATTATTATCTATAAGATAGCAACTTTAACTACTTTAGCAACTTTAACTACTTTGTAATCGCCTTTAAACATAGGCTCTATGGTATCTGCAAAAGATGAACCGTCACAAGTTGTGCTACAAACCGTCACAAGTAGTGTCACAAACCGTCACAAGTAGTGTCACAAACCGTCACAAATGATGTTACAACTCAAATTACCGTCACAAGTTGTGTCATAACTACGATTACCGTCACAAGTGTTGCAGTAAAACCGTCACAAATGATGTTACAAGTGCTCAATTTTTATAAAAACAGCATAAAAAAGTGTTCGTTTTTTAGAAAAGTAAGAAAAAAGAGCTATAATTCTTAGAAGTTGTAACATTTTTTACTGACGGATAGGATAGTTGTGACATTTTTTACTGACGGATTGGGTACTTGTAACATTTTTTACTGACGAACTCAAAAGTTGTGACATTTTTTACTGACGAACTCAAAAGTTGTAACATTTTTTACTGACGGATAGGATAGTTGTGACATTTTTTACTGACGGCATAAAAGGAGAGAAAACATGAATAAAAAGAGAGATGTCTTAGATATAAATGGTTTATCAGATACCATAAAACTCAATAGGTTTGTTGTTCATTCTGAATGTAAGGCAAAAGTATTAGAAGTGGTAGGTGAAGACGGAAAGGTAATAAGCAAGAGGAATGCTGTTACTGTAGTAGATGAAAAAGTTGCTGATTCTATTTTACAAATATTTCAAGGAACAGAGATAGCAAACGGTATCAACTACAAAGAGATAAAAAAATCAGTGAGTGAAAAGCTAGAGCCTAAATTCAAGGAAGCTGGCTTAGTTGTATTGGATGGGATGAGTAAAAAAGAGATACTTGAAATCAACAAAAAAAGAAGTATAGCAACAGAGAAGCATATACGAGAATACATAGTTGACAATTTCAACATGAGCTTTAAAGTAAATTTTGACGACTTCATAAAATTAACGGGTGTAAAGACAGCTTCAAGATTTGGCAAGGCATTAGATATGGTCTTGGGAATACAAGAGAAACAGTTCTTTGAATGGAAGCAAGAAACAATAAGTGATGACTTTAAAGAGATTAAGTGGGAGTTACTAAGGGTTTCGTTAGTTCCTAAAATTTCAATAGTGTTAAACACAGATGAGTTCTCATCAATCTCAGAATTTCAAAAGAGCAAAAAGAGAAACAAGAAAAAATACATAGACTATATAGAGATAAGTCTTAATCGTGATTATATAGCTACTATGATTGGTCTTGGTCGTGACTTTGCTTTATCCGACAGAAAGATACGAAACAAATTCTCTTCATCTTATACATTTCGTTTAGATTGGATAATAAGAACTGCAATTAATGCAAGGCACAATCCTAATCTTACTACTTTTACAATAGCAGAATTACAAAAGATATTTGGAACTAATTATACAATAGAGAGACAATTTTTAGACTGTGTAATCTATCCATCAATAGAAGAGATAAATAAATACTCTGAATTAAATGTAGAAGTTCAATTAATAAAAGAGAAGAACAAGATAAAAGCGGTCTATTTCAAAATAGAAAAAAACGAAAGAGAAGATTTAAGATACGGTGTAGAGAAAGTAGCATACTACATCGCTTCAAGGCTCTATTATTTCAGCGATGAGAAAATACACAATCTTATTGCTTTTGGTTTTCATATTGAGAGCAATGTAAAAACTTCTCTTTTTAGCATGTTCGGTGGAAGAGAATACAATGATTGGAAAGAGGAAGCTGAGGTAGCATACAGTGATGAAGCTGAGGTTATTAGACTCATTGAAGAAAATAAACACTTTTTTGAAATGGAAGATATTATTTATAGTAAAAAGAAATTATGTATTTTAAAAAATGCTCAAAATAAGCAATTTAAAAATCGAGAGAAAAAAAATGGCATAAATAGTGGTAATTCAAATTCGAGTGATTTTGAAAGTGACATTTATGAAGGGTCTGAAATCAAGGTTGTTTATGAAACACCAGAAAAAAAAGAGCAAGTTGACAGAGTTGTACTGATAGACAGAAAATATGACACTTTAGAAAACGATGATTATTGTTCTGATTTAGATGAAGCAATTCAAGAGGTGTTTGGAAGTAGTGAAAATAACAATAGCAATTCAGATGCAACTCAAAATCAACCTCAAAAGACTCACAATGAAAATACAAAAGAGGTCTCTCAAAAAGAAAACAAAACAGCTCAAAAAGATGAGTTTGAATATGTCTGTTTTAATGACGGTTCAAAAATAACAAACCCGATAGAATCTCTTAGATATTTAAAACAACTACTCATAAAAAAAGAGCAATCTCTATTGAAAGAAATGGAGCAAATATCAATAGTAGAAATGATGCCTTTTTCAATCTTTATTGAAGAGAAAGAAGATGGTGTGAATTATTGGAGAAGCATAGCAACAATTGATGATTATCGAGAGTTTGAAAAGACAATCGTTTTTTATATCAGTGCTAAAAAATCTAACTATTTTTTATTTCATGATGAGGTAAGAAAGGAACAATTTTTATACAATCTTCTTAATGAGAATTTCATTGAACATGATGAGTCTCTTCTTAATGAGATGATTAAAATACTAGGGTAACTCTTCGCCCTAGTAAAATACTTCCCATATTGCATTCGTTCTATTCCTTATAAAACTTCAATTCTTAAAAAATAAAGTTCGCATATTTGCTATAAACTTAAATTAATACTGATGAAGCCTTAAAGTTTTTTTATTAATCGCTTAAATAATGTCTTTTATTTTAAAAAAGATGAAAGATAATGTTATGTTTTCTTAAAAAATAAAGTTCGTCTGTATAAGCCCTTTTGCTGGGAGTGCAAGCTATTTTTTAGTTTTCATAAGTTGATTTTACAGTATTTTTATAAATGCTATAAATTTTTGAGGTAAATATTGAGGTAAAGTACAAAAATGTATGTCTCTGAAACCTTTATTTTTAGGTATAGAAAAGATATTTGTTTATGAGGTAAATATTGAGGTAAAATACAAAAAATATATGTTTTTGTATAAAAAAAATAAATTTTTGAGGTAAATATTGAGGTAAAATACAAAAATGTATGTCTCTGAAACCTTTATTTTTAGGTATAGAAAAGATATTTGTTTATGAGGTAAATATTGAGGTAAAATAGAATATGGTATAATTTTTGAATTTTTTAACAATTTGGAATTAAAATGCAAAGTAACCCAGAGCAGATAAAAAAAATCGCACTTATTGTTTATTTTTTTATTAATAGCAAAAGCGTAGAGTTTTCGTTGGCGAAAAAACAAATCGAAAAAATACTTGGCTATAGGATGAATCATGACTATTTTAAAAAATATTACAATGAGGCATTGTCAGTTTTGCAAGAAAGTAATGTTTCTTTTTCTGATGAAAACATTACACCTTCTAAAGTAAAACAGATTGAAATAAAAGATAGCAAAAAGGCGGTACAGCAAGAGTGTAAAAACGAATGTATTGATGATAATTTTTATAATGATTCTTTTTATACTGAAGAAACTTTGTTTGTAGAGGATTACTCTATAAAAAATGAAAACAATGCCACCCAAGCAATACATAATGATATTGATGAATTGTTTTCAACCCCTGTTGCTGAATTCCAACCCAAACCACCAATAGAGAAAACTGATGAGTTTGAAGAAGCATCAGTTAGTGTTGATTACACAAATGATAAAGAAGAAGTTCCAGAAATTTTTGAAACTATACATTCAGAAAAAAATGAAGTTGTGTCCGACACAAACTCACAAGAGATTGCAATATCTCCAAAAACTTTTATCGATAAAACAAAGATTAAAAAGAAAGCAAAGCATAAAGAAGTCATTGAAGTTGAGATAGTTGACACTATAAAAGAAGACGGATATAAATATTATGATTTCATGGATACAAAAGTGTGGATAGATTTTGAGAAATTTGATGGATGGTTGAAGAAAAAATATAATACAGATAGTATTGAAGATATTGATTATAAATTAAGATGGTATGAAAATCTTCTTTTGTTGAATGTTTACTACAATGAGTTAATTGAAAAAAATAACACAGAACTTATTTCTCTTCTTAGAGAGAATAGTGTTAAGGAGAGCATATATGGTGCACCTTGTATAAGAAATATTAAGAAAGAACATGGTGGGAACTTTGCTGAATTTTCTAAAGAGTATCCAGACTTCAAAGAAAGTAAAGATATTAAAAATGAAGACAACTTCTGGATTATAACAGAGTGGAAAAAAGGCACAGCTACAAGAAAATATCTTGACACCTTTATCGGAAAAATCAAAAGAGAAATATTAGAAGAATATGAAGGAATTAGTGAAAAAGAAATAGAAGACACAATTGATGTTGCTTTGTCGAATTGGGAGAGAGATGTTTCAAAAATAAGAACCCGAAGTGATAATTTTAAATTTGTTGATGTAATTGAATTCACAGGATGCGATATTGATTTAGTTTATCATATCGACTATATTCAATCATTTCTTCCTGAAAAAGCATTATTGAATTATGTGCCACCTATGAGCTTAGAAGATGATTATAGTGAATTACTATCCATTCCACATGGTGAAAGCCTTAAAGAAAGAATTAAAAATCTCATGTATGTGTTGTTTCGTTCAGTAGTAAAAGAAGAAGAACCAAAAACAAGACTATGGCAATTATCAAGAAAGATATATAAAGATGAAAAATTGAGAAAATATTGGAGAGAAGAAATATTTCTTCTTAAAGATGGCGAGTTTGGCTCTAGTGACATAGAAGAGAATGATAAAATATTTGAAGAGGTTCTTGATGAGGTTGTTTCACTAAACGCACAGCTAATGCGTGCATATTATAAATGGACTAAATATAGCGATTTTATCAATAAGCAAGAAAAATGGGTGTTTGAATATAATAAAGTAATTTTAGAAAGCAAAAAAGAGATTATCTTAAAAGAGTTTGAAAAAAACGGAATATCCTTACAAAAATAAACATTTTTTAAAGGAAAATCAATCGAATTATATATAGAATGTATTGAATTAATTTCACATTGAAGGATATTTCAAAAATGGTAAAAAAAATAATTACATTAAACACAAAAGGCGGTTGCGGTAAAAGTACAATATCTCATTTTATACTTCCTTATTATTTTGCAAAAGGGAAAGAAACAAAAGATGGCTTCAAAATAGATAGAGACCAAAATTTGTCTATCTTTGAACTAGAAGCTACTAATAAAAACAGAAGCAGTCAGTATAGGGAAAGTGTAGTTTCTTACATTTATGACAAGCTTGAAAATCCAAATAAAACAAAAGAGCTGTTAGAGGATATTGGGTTTGATGACGATTCTTTTGCGATTTTTGATGTTGGTGGTGGACGAGACGCAATAGAAGCGGTTCGCAAATTCAGTATAGCAAGTGGCGGGTTAGAAGATTATCTTTTTGTCCTTCCGTTCACATTGTCAGAAGACAGTTTTAGTGGTGCTCTGGATATGTATGATAGAATTAAAAAAGAGGATGGTGATGTTAAAGCTCTTTTTGTGATAAATAAAATGCCATATAGATATGATGCAGGGGAAATGCCTTATAAAGAGTTTTTAGATGATGAGGACATCTCTTACGAAATAGAAAAATCTGGATTGGATATTGTGAAGTCTTTAAAAGAAAGAGATGTTAAATTTACATATATACCAGAGATGCCAGAATCTCTTCCGAGTGGATTGTTTTCGAGAGAAGGGTGCTGTATTGATATATGTAAAGAATTTATAAATGGTAAATCGGGTTCAGAACAGAGAAAAGAGCTTAAGCAAAAAATAAAATCTTCTAACCTTTCCTCTAAAGAGCAAAAAGAAAAGTATGTTGCAGAAATGCACAAATTGTCTCAAAATGCAGACCTTTATAGAATGCTTGGTTATTGCAAGCCATTTTTTGAAGCAATAAGTGAAGTTAGTGGTGTGCAAAAGAACGAAAAATAAAAGAAAAGAAATAGGGCTTAAAAAAAGACATGGATAATTATGCAAAAAAAACACATATATATTCAACTGATTGGATAGATGTATATGCAGATTTTAAAAAAGAGATGCTTTCTGATATAGCTTCTTTTAAAGAAAGTATTGCAAAAGTATCTGATGAGGTGTTATCCATTAAAGAGAGTGTATCAGAGACTTCTGGCGAAATAATATCTTTTAAAAAAGAAGCTTTTTCTTCTTATGAAGAGGTAAAAAAACTTATCAGTATTCAGGCAGAAGCCAGAGAAGAAGCATTGTTGTCTGATGAGTTTATTTCAAAAAGAGTTGAGCAATTTAGAGAATTTGTTGATGTGTTTTCATCGTTGGAAGAGAAGACTATCACAGTAAACAATGCCGATGCTCAGGCTATTATTGAAGAGATGGCGAAAATTGTTGGCAAGGATATTAAAGAAGGTGTTGCTGATTCTTTGCAAAAAAACGATGTTGTCCGAAAATTTAAGAGCATTTCTGGAGTTTCAAAAAAAGTTGAAGAGCAACTAGATGAAACAATAAAAGGGTTAAAAGAGTTACTTCTGCATTGCCAAAAAGGTAGTGAAGATATTTATACAAGTGAAATTATTCTTTTAAAACTAATGAGTGTTTTGAGATTTTTGGATAGATTGAGTGATAAGGATAGAGAAAGAATTATTAATAGTGATTTTGCTGTTCATGAAGATGTTGCAAAAAGAATAGAAGCATTTTTGCAGGGCAATAGCTCTTCTGTAATAGAAAAAACGACAGCAAAAAGACAAATACCTTCTGTTAATCAGACTTTTTCAAAAGATAAAAAAATCGAGGAAATTGAAACAGATATTGCCTCAATCAATAAAAGACTTAATTCTATTGAAAATACTATTGAAGAGAAGTTCAATGATATTCTATCTGCTTTATCAAGAGGACAGCAATTTCCTAGAGAGGAAACTCAAACACAAAAAAGAGGTAGTGCAAGAGCGGACAAAAAAACAAAAGTCTCTTCATCTAAAAAAGCAACGGTAAAAAACAAAAAAGAAGATGCTGAAAAGACAGCAAAAACAATAATGGATAAAATGTTTCCATTCGATGAATCTATTGGAAGTGAAGGGTAGGCATGAGCTCAATTTCTTACAAAAAAAAGAATACCTCTCAAACTCTGACGGCATCTTCTAAAACGGTTGTCTCAAAACATAGGAAAGGAAGCTCTCTTGATGATATTGATATTGTTGCAATTCATGAATGGCTAGAAAGTCAAGAAGGTGTAGAATTATTTAATAGTTTAAGAGCTATTGCTCTTTTATGCAATATTGTAGATGGCTTAGATGAATTGTTTTTTCAAATAGCCAAAGAGTTCCCATCGAAAATTGGATTTAAAGATTTTGTTTCGGAAGAGATTGAAAATGCTTTAATCAACAACGGAATAGAAAGTTTTCATCCTCTTGATTATGTTAAGACAGTACAAGAATTATTTAAAAAGAGCGAATACAGCAAAGAGTTTGTTTGCGATTTGGAAGAGTCTATTTTTACCGAACAACTTGGTGTTCTACAGAAGCGATTTAAAATAATTTCAAAAGAGGATTACGAAGAGCTGTTAAATGGTATCTCTCCCGATGAAGCACAAAGCACACAAAAAGCAAAACAAGCTGAAAATCCATCGTGTTCTACTTTCGATGAGCTTGTAAAATATGCAAATAATATAAAATTTAAAAGAACCATACTTACAAAGAGAGATGATGAAAAAGTTTTTTAATTTTATAACTGCTTTATTGTTACTTTCGTCTTTGCTCCAATCTGCAAGCTTAAAAAAAATGATTGGTGATGTTGAAGATAGTTCTGAAAATTCCTTGCAATCTATGGTTGGGGAAAATACGGATATTGTTGGTGAAGCTGTTTCTACAGCATCGAGCAGTTCTAGTTGTAGTTGTTCGTCATCCATAATGAATGCAAAAATACAAATGAAAAAAGCTATAGAGGATTATGTTGATGATTCCAATGATGCTTTTGATGACCTGATTAGTCAACTTCAAGAAAATTATAAAGAGTTGAGAAACAGAACCAACAATATTGAGAATGAAGATTATTTTACAGATTTAAAAAATAAAGTTTCTTCAATAAAAAATTCAAAAAAAATGGAAAAGCATAAGTTGCTTGGATATGAAAATATGCTGTTTTTTTCAAAGAATGGAATTATTGAAAAAGAAGATAGATTAAAAAATATTATACAACTAATAAAGAGTCTTGAATCGGTTGAAAATTCAATAATAGTTGAAAAAGGAGAATAAGGGTGTTTACTTTTAGCAAAAAAGCGATTACATTATGTTTGTGTGGAGCGATGGCAATCAATCTACAAGCATTTGATATTGGTAAAGCTGTAAGCGGTGCAGTAAGTGGGAATTACGGTAAAAGTATTAACTTTAACCAGATAGCAAGTGATGCTGGTTTAGACCTTTCTAAAATGGGGTTAGACAACCTTAATCTTGGGGATGTTATTAATCTTGACTTGGGGAGCTTGTCGGCAATGCTTTCTGTTCAGTGTGATTACTCTCCAAACATCCCCGAAGCTCCTGTTGACTTTTGTGACTTTACGAATGGGTCAATAAACACAGGTGCTTTTAATTTTAGTAGAACTCTGAATTTGGGGAAGTGTAAAGTAAATGCGGGTGCACAGAGTTCTGGAATAGGGGCAGGGTTCGGAGATATGGTAAAAAATTATTGTCAAAAAGTCCGTGATACAACTAGAAGTTGGATGCCTATTGAAAATGCAACTGTCTATTTGACCGAACAAACTCCTTTCGATATTAATAGCAAAACGACAGATATTAGTGTTAATTCAAAATATTTAAAGCCTGAAAAGCTAAAAGGAACTGATGAAAAGTATAGATACCTAAAAGGAAGTCAAGTTTATACTCCCGATGGGGTTTTGGGTTTTGACAGATTCTATAACAATGACAAAGATATGCCTAAGCCATTGGTTACAGCTTTCAACACGGATAACTACAAATTATATCGTGCTTATGAGAGATTCGCAAAGACATTTAAACCTAGCAAAAGAAATGGGTGGAGTCCTAATGATTCAGTTTATATAGATTTTACAAAATTTAAAGTTAAGCCATCTAGTTACATGCAATGGAAAAACGATTTAGAGCTAAATGTAAAGAAAATCATCGGAAGCTATGCAACCCCTTATGTGACAGAAAATAAAATCAAAGAAGAGCTCGACAGAATTAAGAAAAAGATTGGTAAGCCAACAGGTTCTTCGAGTGCAAGTCTGAAAGCTGATTATTTAAGCAAAAAGACAAAGATGCTAAAAGAGCTTTTTACTCTTAAAATAAATAAAAAAGATGGTTACACAGAACTTGCAAAAGCTATGAGGGATTTAAAAAATTATGAGAGATTAAAATTTGCAGAAAAGGAAGAGGAATATAGACGAACTCATAATTATATTGTAAATCCTTCTGGATTAAAAGTTCTTACAAAAAGAAAAGAAGAGCAAATTTCGTATATGGATAAAATTATGTGGCAACAAACACAAGAGGCAAGAAGAAAAGCAGAGAACGAAAGAATGATAAAGATGAAACAAGAAACATTGAAACTGCTTACTCAAAAAGTTTTTGTTTCTAATCTTGAATATGAACCATCTATTGCTCAAAAAGAAATAGATGAAATCTTAGGACAATAATATGATATTAAAAATTATAATTACTTTATCTCTAGCTTTCTCATTTGTATATAGTGCCCCTATAAAACAAGAGCAGGGAGCACAAAAAAAGCTAAAAGAAAAGACTATATATGAAGTAAAACTTCCAGAACTTACAACAAAAGATAGTGATGCTGTTTTACAATCATCTGTCGAAAAACTTGATTTTGACATTTTTCATCCTGTTTGTGGGAAAGTCTATGAAAGTAAAATTGATTCTAGTGGCAGATTGGCAAAAGGGGAGAGATTTAAGACCCCTGTTAATGCAGATTATAGAACGATAATAGAAGATTTTAATCCAAATACGGGAGATTTTAAGTGTAGATACATCAACGAAGATATATTTCCTAAAAAAGGTTTGATAACTACTAGTTCATTAAAAGGGTGGAAAAGTAGATTAAAAATGATAGAAATGGATGATAGAAATGGCTTGAAGATTATAGAAACTGCTTTTTCTGGGGATTATCAGATTCCTTATATTGATAAGTTTATTTCATCATCGTGGGGAAAAAACCTTAAGTATAAAAATTTTACAAATGCAGAAGGTGCGAATAGTCATATTTATAATAAAAGTAATTTTAATGTATATGAAAAAGCAACCAAGCTTGGTATATGGGTCGATGAAAATACAAATATTGCCGAACAGGAGAGAAACTTTACATTAAGTCAATTTTTAATTAATCTAATAACATTAAATAGTGAGGTTGTTGTTGGTGTCGATGGATATGGAGACATTAAGATAAATAAAGATGTAGAAAGACGACTTACCATCCTTCATGAACAAGATGGCGATGGTGCAGGATTAAGCGATTTGACAAGAATCAAAGATGAATTTTTCGGTTTATTTAGCGAGGATGGAAACAAGGATAATATAGCAAGAAAAAAATATACCGATGCTAATTCTTTTCTTGATTACTTCAACTTTAAGCTTTTTGGGATGTATTATAACTTTATGGGTATAGCATGGAGTAATATTTTTGCTTATGCGAGTATGCTTTTTTTAAGCTTTATGGTTCTTTATTCAGGTGCTATTGTCGGAGTAAAATATGGAGTCCATAAGCTTGATGAGAATATGAAAGGAAGACCATTTGAATTTCCAGCAAAAATACGATTAATTTCGATTGGGGCAGTGTTGGTTTTATCATTTGTTCAATTTCCAACAGGGGATGGTGTTAAAGTTGATAATGGTGAGGGGCAAGCAAAAACAATTCAAGCTCAAACATCAATCGCAAAAATCACTATTTCATATTTAGGTAACATAGGAACTGTTGTTGCCGATATTTCAGCAGGTAATTCAATTACTGTTTATTTAGACTACCTATTGAAAGCTACAAATAGTCAATCTTTCAAACAAATAAAATCAAATATTTCAGAATATGAAAAAGAGGTTGCTTTACAGGCTGTTCGAGTTGCTTTTTTCTCAAAAGAGTGTGTTTCTCCTTATGGTGACAAGAAGTATGATAGTGAGAAAAGCTTTCAAGGGGTAGATAGTGATAATGTTGAGGATTGGGTTTGGCAAGGTGATAATAAAGCGAAAAAGTTATTCGTGAATAATACAGAAGACCCAAGTGTTTCTCCATATCTTTGTAAAAAAATAGAAAAAGATATAGCAATCACAAGAAAAGTTCTAAAAGCCCAACAAAGTGTTATCGAAAAAAGTATTGAAAATAGAATGAAGGATGGCGGAAGTGGTCAAGCTGAATTATCCACACTTTTTGTAATGACTCAGCTTCAAGCAACAAAAAGTTTAGGCTGGATTAATATTGCATCTCTTCCAATATTACATGTTTTTATGATGAGCTCTGGAATTTTAGGCGACGGAATGAGTCTAGGAAAACGAGGTGACGGACAAATTAAATCAATCGTCCTTGATTCAACATTGCAAAATCAACAAAAAAGTGATAAACAGCTAGAAGAGGAAGCAAAAGATTATTTAAAAGGCGGAAATCTTGATGGGATTTTAAATACAGGTGTAATGGATGAGTTTTTTGTTTGGATTCTTTCAAAACAAGTTTATTCAATGTTGCCAGCTTTTGAAGATACAAGAAAGGGTATTCAAACTGTTGTTCGTGGAGGAGCAGAAACATTAATTGATATATTGTCAAATTTTCCTTCTGCAAAACCATTAAGTATCGCAAAAAAGATGATGAGATTTGGATTTGATGAAAAATCAGATAAAACAGCAACCCCATTAATGGCTCTTCTTTTATACATAATTAGTTTTGCTCTGGCAGTAATTGTTTACAAGATAATGCTAAGTGCAATTTTTGGTGGGATGGTTTCTCTTCTGATTATATTAAAAATAGTTCTTTATTTTGTAGATGTTTTTGCATACTTTTTCGTATCTCCTCTAATTGTTGGATGGAAGCTCACAATCAATGATAGAACAGATAGAGTACATAGATATATTACAAGTGGATTTGTACTTCTTATGCTTAGACCTACATTAATTGTATTCTCGTCAGTGATGTTCATTATTGCTTACGAAGTGATGTTGTCTGTTTACTCTCTTTCATTTGATATGATATTTTCATCTCTTGAAATGGCAAATGATTTGTATGATGAAAGTGATATGGGCTCATTAATTATGATGGGAGCAATAAAAGGATTCGGAGAAGTTATGATTCTGGTATTTGGAATGATTTTGGCATATCAAATCATACTCAATGGTGACGACATGATTCTTCAAAAATTCGGCTATAAAGATGATACAGACAACGGAATGGCAAATCAACTTGGAAGTAAAATTCAAGGAATCGCTGGCGGTAAAATTTAGTAATCTTCTAAATTTTACCAATTTGTGAAAAATCTACACAAAAGTAAACACTTTATCAAATAAGTCTTATTTAAAAAAGAGTATTATTTAAGTAGAAAAAAGCTCAATAAAAGGAAGTTGAATTATGGGTGTATTAGTAAATCAAGGAGCTAGAGGAAATCTATCTTATAAAGAAGGCATGGCTACATTTGTTGGTGTTAATTCAAAAGGCACTAAAGTAAAAATTGACATAACGGGTGGATTCAAAGATGGAAAAACAATTCCACTTGATGTTGAAAAATTCAAGCAGGGATTTAGAAACCTAATCACTCAATCTGCAAATCTTTCTATGGAGAAAACAACAAGTGATAGCAGAAAGAAGCAAATCCAAAAGGAGCTTGAAGAAAGATTAAAGATGTTTGAGAGAGGTAAGGAAATCTCTATCAATATCGAGGAAGCAATGGGGTTATATGTTCCAGATAAAGATGTATTAGTAATGTCTGCTGTTGGAACACCACGAACAACAAAGCAGGGGAGAGTTTTTCACAATATTAAGCCTATTGAAGATGAAAAATTGAACAAGAGTTATGTTCCTGTTAAAACAACAGTTCGTGCTATGGTAATGAAAAGAGAACCTTTCAGCAAGCTTTCAGATGAAGAGAAGAAAGCAATCAGATATGAGAAAGGTTCTGCTGATGCTGGTAATTGGAAATGGAAAAAAGTCTCGATAAGTGATTTAGAAAGAGGTAATGTTGATTTGCTAACTGTTCAAATGGAAGGAACACTAACTAAGTCATTTTCAAAGCCAAACGATATGATTTCTATATTAACAAAAGATGAGGCTTATCTTGATTATATGACAACACAAAAAGGTAAAGAGCTTAGAGGAAGTCATATTATTGTTGAAGACCATGAAAAAGAAAAGGTTGTAGTTCCTCGTACTTCTATTTTTGTTCCAGAGCATAGAATCTTAGCAGAGACAGGAAGTGAAAACATCAGAGAGCTCCTTAAAAAGATATTTGAAAAAGCAAACAAAAATGCTCCAGCGGATAACCGTTTTTATATTCCTTTTGAGAGTGAAAGTAATAGTCTAAAAATAGACGAGACAAATATTGAAGACATTAAAAGTGCTCGCATTGTAAAAGATGCCTTTAAAACGATTCTTAGCCAATTTGAATATAAGTATGCCGATATGATTAAATTTGCAGGAGTTAAAGACCCAGAGAGTCAAACAATGCAATATATCCAAACAACTGATGCAATACATACGGCAAAAAATAGAAAAGATTATGTAAATGCGACTAAGCAGTTGTATAAAATGGTAGAAAGAGATGGTCTCAACAATGCTCCAATTACAATCTCTTTTAGAATGGCGACAGATAACTATGCTCTTAAAGACAATCCAAAATATCAAGAAAAACAAAAAGAAGCAATGAGAGAATTGCTAGGACAAATGTCGAAAGATATGACCGCTCCTCTTGAAAAAGTGTTTGTTCGTCAACTTATGACAGAAAGTAATTCAAAATACATTCAGAAGATAAAAGAGAATATTGCAAAAACAGTATCTATCGACACCGAAAGCAAAACAATATCTTATAATCAAGACAACAATGGATTTACTTTAAAAGATAAGATGTTTATTGAAGTAAATGGTCGTGTTTTTAACTCCGATGGCTTTGTGGCAGAAGATGGAAAAAAAATCCCGTCAATGGGATTTACCGCTTTAAAAGTAACAGTTAATGGTGATGAGAATAAAGATAATTTTGTTGGTCTTAGTGGTGTTGGCGGAAGAAAGTTTGAATACCCTAAATCAACAGCAATTTTATCTAAAATGGGAATGGCTTATATTACTCATCCTCTCAAAAACCTTCATGTGAATAAAGACAATATTCCTACATTGCAAAAAAACCCTATTACGGGTGAGGAAACTAATGTTACAGTGAAAGTTCCAGAGGAAAATGCTTCTGAAAAAGAGGAGATTGTAGAAGAGACTCCTTCTCAATCACCTGTTGATGTTGCATCAGAAATGCCAAAAGATGAAGAGAAAGAAGTTGTTGAGGAAGTTCCTACGGGTGGATTGTTTGAAGCTGTAGAAGAACAGGAACAAACCGATACAGAATTAACCGTTGCAAGAGAAGAGGACATTAAAGACGAAATGGCTATGTCTCTTGGGGATGGTATTGATATGGACGATTTGGCGGGATTCCTTGATGATGATGAAGAGATAGATGTTCAAAGAGCCAATGAAGTTGAATCTAACCAAGTTCAAGATGGTGTAAGTAATCTTGCACCATAGTAATAGTTAAGAGGAGTTCTTTTGAAAAGTTTGATTTTAGTATTTTTCTTATTGATTGGAAATTTGTTTGCATCATCTTGTTATACGGCAGTTAATGGATTTTCAGCAATTGGAACACTCAGCTCTAAACTTGCCGATAAGTTCTCTTCAACATCTGATAAAATTGATGATTTATCAGATGTTACCAATGAACGACTAAAAAAAATGAAGAGAATAGCATTGTTGCAAGAACAAATACGAAAAATGGAAGCTCAAAATTATATTAAATCAAAACAGATTCTTCATAATTTAAAAATAAGAAATGAAGAGCTAGGCATTAATGCCTCGTTAAAAGCAGGGGAATAGTATTATGGCAAAAAATATAGAGTTTGTTTCTTTTGAAAAGTTTGTTGTCAATATGGACGATAACAACAATGTCTATCTTCGTATCGCCAATAGGAAAGATGTGAAAATCGGTAAAAATGTTGATTTGAAAATATCAGAAGACAAGATAGATATTAATGTTAGAAAATCAAAAGAGACGATAAGTAACAATCTTCGTGTTTTCTCAAAAGATATTCTTTTCTTAGAATCTAATCCAAATATTAAAAAAGCATTAAAAAATTATTTCAAAACTGATGGTAATTCTTCTAAAGAAGTATTTGTATTGGATTCTTTTTCTACTGTGTATATTGGTGAGTCAATAAGTGATATGGATTTATCCTTAAAAGCGTTGGATGAAGCACAGGATATTGAACTTACTAAAAATCAACAAAAAGAAATTCTAAAAGCTTATGAAACACCTACAAACATGTATGATGTGATGTTCTCTTTAATGGAGAAGGGAGAACTTCACAATATCATAGACAAGGCTTCAAAAGATATTTTAAGTGAAGTAAAAAAAGATATTGCTAAGGTCATTTCTGAAAGAAAAAAAAATAAGGAAGATTTTTCAGAATATACTAACATTCAAAATATTTTAAAAAATAAGAATGCGAACACTCTTATTAGTTCGTCTTTGATTGCAAGCTACAACAGCACACAGAGAATGGCTATAGAAGCAGACCCAAATTCTCATCTATTTTCCGTTTATTCTTTTCTAAATGATAATTATTCAGAACTTATGGAGCAATGGAGAGAGATAGGGTCACAGACACACCCATTTACAAAAATAGAAGAAAAATACAAAGAGGCTATTCCAACTGTTCCAATTATTGACCTTCAAGCTGGTAGTGGTAAAGGAATACTAACATCTGCTACAAATTCTTCTTTTCCGATGCAGTTACAGGGAACAGAGTTTAGAAAGCTCAGTGAAATGGGTATTGGCTCTCCTGATGAGAGATACAATGTTTTAACAAATAGAAATTTCCTTGTATATAAAAATGATTATAATCATGTTTTTAGAAATGGTTCTCTTCATAAAGCTGTAGTTAACACTCCTGTTTATTTGAATCCACCATATAATTCTGATAATAAAATTGCAATGAACTCTATAGAAGTTCTAAAGCAAAATCAACAATTTTATGGTCTTTTCCCTACATCAATGAAATCATATATAGCAGATAATATGAGCGGACATATATTTGAGGTTTCAAGAGAATTAACGGGATATACAGACCCAAAAACACCAGAGACTTTTCTTTTTGTTGTTGGCACAAGATATGATGAAGATTATGTTGATGAAATTAAAGCTAATGCTGGTGCTGGTTTATTGCAATATGCACAACATAAAAAACATAATTTCTTCAAAGGGATAAGTTCAACAGATGTTGATGGTGCAGTAAGAGAGATGCTTGTTGAAATCAATAGAAATAGACAAGATTTTCCATATCCTGCAATTGTGAAAAGCACTTTTGAATACTATAAAGACAAATCTGGTTCAAGGCTTACTTTAATTCAAGATACACTAGAGTCTGCGATTGCAAAAACAGATGATTTTCTTAGTAACTCTAAAAAGATAAAAGAGTTGTTTGATGCCAAAAAGGATGATATTCAAAGAGAATTTGGTTCGGAGAATATGCTTAAAAAAGAAAAAGTGTTCCCGAATGTTCAAATGTTTTCAGAAGATGGAAAAATGCAAAGATTATCATTCTTTGATGTTATAGGGAATCAAGGACTCCTTGTTGCCTATAGGGATAATTATCCAGAAATTCTTGATGTGATAGAAAAAATTGCAAAATCGGAAGAGATTGAACTTGATATTCTTAGAAGTAATACTTCTTTATATAATCTTGAAAACCCATATAAGCCAGAGCAGAAAGACAGAAAAACAACTGCTAATATTGGACTTATGAAGAACTATTATCTTCCGTCTAGCTTCTCATTATCAGAGCCTAAAAATAAAGAACATCTTTTATCAATCATCTCAGATGTTTTTGAAAGCAATGGTAGAAAATTAACACAAACAGAGAGAGATGATTTTTCTATTATATTAGACCACTCAGACAGAATGATAACGAAATATGAACAAAAGATAAAAGAGGGTAAAAAAGTATTAAAAGAAGAGGTTTTCGTTTTTGTTGATGAAGATGGTGTGGATATAGCAAAGCTTGATGTTTCAAAAACTGATTTTTATAAATCTATGGAAAAATTACAGCATTTTGACATTAATGACTATATAGAATTAGCAGAACTTTCAAGTGAAAAAAAAGCAAAAATAATGCAAAATTTCATGAAGCACATGGAGAATGTTATCCATCTTATTTCAGATGAAAATAAAATTCCAGATATAAAAAAGAGTATCTTCGGGTCTATGGCAGAAGTACAAAAACTTAAAAAAGCTTTCAAGAATGGAGAAATAGCAAAAGATAATCTTAGCCGTGAGATAGATAAAGTTTATATTGAATTTATGCGGTCAAACGGAATAGACAGTTTTTTTGCAAACAGAGTTAATTTCGATAATAATGTTCATAAAAAATTTGGTCGAGAGCTTGTAAAAAATGTTCTTCTAATGGATTTGAAAAAAAAGGATAGAGCAGAACTTGTTGGTTCTGTTTTTGAATTTTACAACCAAAATCCTTTAGATTTTTTTGAATATAAAAGAGCCGAGACGGAAGAAAAGCTGGATGCGATGTTTAAAGAAGCACTTGGAAATGTTTCAGAAAAAGATTTAAAGTCATTTAAGATTGACATATATAATTCTCTTTCGCAAGATTTCACAAGGAAAAAAGCAGTTTTTGAAGCAGGTCTTAGAACTTCAAAAATGTTGATTTCTAATTACGGATTTGCTAAATACAAAGAAGCTGTATTGACAAAAAAAGGTATGGATTTTAGCTATAGTGAATTATATGATGAGCTGTATAAAAAGATAGCTTCCAATACACTTGGTTTAATGTCTCATCAAATTGAATCGCCAGAGAGATTCCTAGAGATTAGTGATGAGAAAAAGCTTGATTTAATGATGTGGGAGATGAGAGCTGGTAAAACACTAGGTTTTTCTCATGAAATGTATTTATTGAGTTTATACCAAGAAGAAGATGGTTATATGTTTTTAGAAAGTAAGAACATAGATGATATAAGTTTACAGCTACTATCTCACATGCCTCATGTGTTTGCATCTTCAAATTTTTATTTAACAGGAAGTAAAGTCAATAAAAGTCTAGTTAATGAAGATGTAGCATATCATCATTTGAATATGGCGGATTTTTATCCAAATTTGCCATCAATATTACAAGATAATTTTGTTGGTAGAGGTGAGATGCAGAAGGGTGAATTGAAAAGATTTGGATATGAATTTGAAGAACTGATTGAGAGAATATCAGAAAATGAAATGTCAAAAGAAGAAATGATGAAAAAATATAGTGATTCTAAATTTTTAGATATTCTTAATATCGGATGTATGAAAAACTAACTAAAGGAGTTTATTATGAGTTTAAAACTAAGTAGCGAAAATGTTCAAGAAATTGAAAAGAAATTTAAACTAGAACAACAAAATATGAAGCAAATAATTGCTGATTGGATTAAACATAAAGAGCAAGAAAGGGAATTTATTTCAAAGCAAAACAATAGCAGTGGCATAAAAAATAAATCAAACTTTGAAAATAGCAATCCACAAAATGCAAATATTTATAGCAGTGATTCTTCCTCTGTTGCAAAAAAGGCAAATGTGGATACTAACAGTGAATATTATGAAGACTCGCCACAAAAAGAAGGTGTAAATGAAAGTCAAAATAATGAGGCTATTCCCGAAACAAAAGAAGAGGCAAGAAGAGTAAATATAACAGGTGATATTTATATTCCAGATGAGAAAATAAAAGACCCTAACGACTATGTAACTATTGCATACAAAGTTGAAAACGGTTTTGAAATAAAAAGTATAAAGGGTGATGAGGCAGAAAAAATAGAAAATCATATTGTTTTGGTTAAATGGGATGAAATTATCCCTGAAAAACCAACATTGGATGATATTGATTCTATTATGAATAAGGCAAATGAATCAATGAAGGAATCCTTGTTAAAACATATAGATAAACTTCAAACACCAAGTATTCAAGATTTTAAATCAAATGATGATGCAGAGCCAGAAGTTGATGAAAGCAAAGAAGCTGAAATCGATGGTGGCAGTATTGCGGATTTGGCATCTGATGAAGAACAGGTGGAAACTAATGATGATATTGATGACGATATTAGCATCGAATCAATTGCTGGAATTACTGCGGATACCGATGAAGTACCAAACATTAAAGATGAAATACCAAGTATCGTAGATTTGGCATCATCTGAAACAGAAGAAGAAACACCAAGCATAGAAGATGATATGTCTAGTATTGCAGATTTGGCATCATCTGAAACAGAAGAAGAAACACCAAGCATAGAAGATGATATGTCTAGTATTGCAGATTTGGCATCAGTTGAAGACAATGAACAGCTTACTTGGGCTATGAGAACTTCATCTAAAAATAAAAATATGCTTTCGGATTTTAACCATAGTCTTACAAAGTCTGTTTTATCTAAAGAAAACCCTAAGCTGGAGGGTGCAAGAAATATTAACGATATTGAAGAACAAATAAAAAGAGAAGCTCTCCGAAAAGAGATTTCAACTTTAGGTGGAGAGCTGGAATACTATCCAGATGATAGACAAATTATGGAACAGCTCGATACTGCTCAATATAAACTAGAACTTCTTGACAATGATGGAAAAGATGCAGAATTATCTGTTCCTGCAACGGTGCAAAACAATCCAGAAGTGATGGAAATTCGTGAAGACGGAACAATTTTTATTGGTGATGATTATGATATTCTCTCAGAGCCACAAGAGATTGAAGTTCTAGCACTTCATGCAACAAAAACCATACTTGAAAAACAGATTGAAGCGATTAAAGAACAACTGAACCATAGAGAGAATGTTTTAGGTGAAGAGCCTTTGGCTCTCTTGGAATCTAGTCAACAAGGACTTCTTGAAAATAAAAATGAAGATGAAGTCATTGAAGCTGAAATAGAAAATGATGAGGCACAGGGTATAGGGATGTAAAACATTGAGGGTGAGAAATCTCTCCCTTCCCCTTTTTTGTAAAAATCTTTATAAAAACAAACACTTTCTAAAAATAAATCAATCATACTATCGATATAATAGCTATTATCTAAGGAGCACTTATGGATTGTCCTAAAAATATAATAAAAGCTTGTTTTTTATATTTAGACAGAATGGAAAAAGAAGGTAAATTACTCTTAAAAGATGGCGACATTGAAAAGATTGTTAAAGATGTCGAAAAAGAGTTTAGTAGTTATATGGAAAGTGTTCAAAAATATGAAGAGAAAATACAAAAACTTCCATATCCAGAGCTCCCACAATTTCATATAATCTCAAAATACTTAATATCTGGTGCAAATTATGTTAAAGAAAATGGAACAATAAGTGTATCAGATGAAACAAGAAAAATTGTTTCAATGAAAACTAAACATGATGTTAAGGCAGATATAGAAGTTTTTACTGTCTCTGGAGATATTGAAGGAGACTTGAAAAATAGAGTTATAGAAAGTATCGCTTTATCAAATGATGATTTGGCTTACTTTGGTGTTGATAGTGCCTCTGATGGATTTAAAAATGTTGAATCTATTCTTATGAATCATATCTCATCTTATCTTGAACAATATCACGGACAAAGCAGTATTCTTGATAGAGAAGAAAAGCAAAATTTATCAAATGCTATTATGGGGATAGCATTAAGACTCTCTAAAAATGAGTATATAGCATCTAAGGGAAATAACCCTGTGGACTATAAATTATTATTGGATGAGAAAACAACCGATGATATTAAAGAAGCCGTTGTAAATATACCAGCACTGAAAAACACAATAGATAGAGAGTATATAGATATAGAAGGGATGCTAAGTTATATTAAAGATGAATCTAATCGTGAGTTTAAAGAGTTTTTAACAAATATTCCTTTGTTGCGAAGTAGCGGTCACAAAGCATTAGTTGGTGAATTTGTAAGCAGATATAGAACTGATTCCAACTTGCCTTTTCTTGAAGGTTTTCAAAAAGCAAAAGGTATGCAATTAGAGGTCAAGTATATTCCTGTTGATAGCCAATTTAACTTTTTTTACAATCAAGGAACACGAAGTTCTTCGGAGACGAAATTCGTAACAATCTCAACAGAATTAGAATATCTTACAGACGATTTAAACAAAAAAGATATTAAAAAAGTGACACCATCAGAGATTATTTTAGATGTTTCAAAAACATCTCTATCCGCATTATACACATTCGATGAAGATGTTCCACTTGTAAAAGAGTGTTCAGAAAGAAGTGATAGAAAATATTTTTATAATTCTAGCCTCTCTGATGGTCGCATTAAAATAGAAGTTGTCGATGAAAGTGATAGTGCTCCAAAAGGGGGCGGTGCAACTGTAATGAGAGATATTGCAAGAAATGCTAATAATATCATTGCAGGAACAGGTACAGGGATAACAGGTACAGCAAAAAGTGTTGTAGGGCAAATTGCATACTCTGGAACTATTGACAATATCGAGGAATTAGAAAGACAATACACTGAACTGTGCGGTGTTTTTGAGATTAAAAGTCCGTATGTTCGGCTTTTGACATCACTTGTGAGAAGTGATTCTGAAATTGCTATGTATTTTAAAAATTCTGTCATACAAACAAGAGAACTATTTCAAAAAAAAGATGGAAAAAACCTAAATGAAATTTATGACGAATTTACGAAAAATATTATACAAAAATGCTCTTTTGTTGGATTAAATGTAGAAGATATTAATATCTTTGATGCGAGAAACAACACTAAGATGATTTTAGAATCTCTTGCAAAAGATAAAGACATAAATCGTGGTGGTATGAGTGGAGTTCAGCTAATAGAACATTGTTTGTTCGCACCAAACAATAATTTTGTAAAAGAAGTATCTGGTATTCAAGCAGGGATATTAACAAGTCTAATCAATAGCCAAAGTGATACAAACATAGGAATTACAACAAGAGAAAATTTGACAGGTCTTAAAGAGAGCATCAATTTTGTTGATAGCAATGTATATCATGATGTCTCTGAGTCAGTTTACTCAAAGGACGAATCAGCAATAAAACAAGTGCTAGACAAAAATAATCTTTCAGTAAAAATACAAAAAGAATATCTATACAAAAATGCAGAAAAAAATTACACATCTCAAATACATACTTTTTTGAAAACAAATTTTGAGTTTTTTATAAAAGCTTTAAAAAACAAAGATATGAATGGTATAAATAATCTTGAAATAGTTTCAGCAGAAGCCAATCAAACATCAAACGATTTTATTTTTAATATATCAAAAAGCGGAACAAGCACAAATGATGATGTTGTTAGCTTATATGCCGAATATCTTGCTAATAATGGTGAATTAAGTGAAAAAACTCTTTTAAAATTAAAAAGTAGCTCTCTTGATGAAGAGAACAATTATGACGGTATGTCAGAAGATGAGATTAAAGAGGCAAAAGCATATAAAAAAAAGAGAGAAAAATACATTAAAAAAAATGGACTAACAGAGAATGAAATGTTAAGTCGAAGCTTAAATGCCTTTCATGCTTGTGTTGAAGTTTTTCAAAAAGAGTTTTTAGAAAAAACTATTCGTTGTTCACAAATGGCTGACTCTGAAAGAGAGAAAAATGAAAATCAATCTGTCTATAAAATGAATTACTATCTTCCAAATGAACTTTACAACCTTTATGGAGATAGTACAGGATTGGCTTCTTTTGTTGATTTTAAAAACGGTTATCCATACAAATCAGAGGATGGTTCTAAAATGATATTCTCTATTCCTACAACTTTTATGAAAGAGAGTTGGAAAGAGTTTATTGAAGAACCTGTTACTTACCAGACATCTTTGACTAACTCTGAGCTTAAAGATATTGTTGATAATTTCACAAGTAAAGGGAAAGAGGAATTATTACATAAAAGCATAGCGGAAGACAAAGAAAAAGCCGTTGTTGTTTCTAGTAGAAAAATCGCTTCTGTTTTCAACTTATATGATATTGTTTCTATTGCAAGTCAAAGAAAAGAACAAGATAAGCCTTTAATAATAATGCCTGTTTCAACACCAGAGATTGAGGAAGCTGTACGAAACATAGATAATGATTTTTTGAAAAGAAATAACATTGATATTAAAACTGTTAAATCTGAAAATGTTGCAACTGAAATCAATAAGGCGAACAGCAAGCAACTTCAATATGTTTTAGTCAGCAACTATACACCAATAGCACGGGGTTTAAGTCTTGCAGAAACAGACAGAACAATTATCACAAATCCTATTGCTAAAAAAGGGGATGGAATTCAACTTCTTGCAAGAGGTATTAATCCAAGTAAAAGAATATTGGAAACGAACATAAACTTGCATGATGGTGGTGAAAATATTGAGTTGTCTGTTAAATATGGGGCTAAGGCTAGTGAAATAGATAGTTTTTTAAGCGAAGTGTCCGAGTTGATAACATACAAGGATGGTCGTCTTTATATGTCTGATGAGAATCACGACTTAGAATCTTTTGCCGTAGAAGTAGCAGGAAACAACGAACTGTGTAGTGTTGATAGAACTTATACCGATAAAATCAACGATGAGCTAAAAGAAGCGAATAAGGTCTATAAAGGATTTACAAGTGGGGAATATGCAGATACAAAAGAAACATCATTTGAAAAAATCCTTGTTGTTACTAAGCCTTATGAAGAGAAATTCCAATCTCAATCAATGCCCTCTGATGAAGAGATGGAACTTGATATAGATAATTTACATCAAATGACGAGCTAGGCGATGTTAGATTTCCGATATTATGTAAAAAGTGCATTGCCAAAGCAAGAAGACCAAGATACAATTTTAAAGTTTTTTGGAAAGATAAAATTTAATAATCTTCTCGATTCAATATCTTTTTTTAAAAACATTGATAAAAAAGTTGGTTTTATCTCTGATGAAAGAGAAAAGGAAAAAGTATTAAATCTTGCACCATCCGTAGTACAGGGTTTAGAAGCTCAACGAATTGACCCATTAGACTTTTTAAATGCACAGGTTTTTCCTCAACTAGACATGATGGAAGCAATTGCCGACTTAAGACCGAAAAAGAGTGGAAATTCAATTATTTGCGAATGTGTATCGTGCAGGGATGCAAAGAAAAAACATCCAACTAAAGATAATCGTGATGCTTTTGTTGTAAGTAGCGGAGGAATGCAGACGGGAATTATAAAGTGTAGTCGTGGTTCTTGTGGTGCAACTACGAGTATTCTTAGACATATTATGGATAGAGATAATACTAATTTTAGAGAAACTGTTATTAATCTTGCAAAGAGTGTTGGAATCGATTATGAAAGCTACGAAAGAAATTCCGAATTACACATCGAGGATAACGGTTCTTTCAAAAAAAACAATATTGAGATTGAGAGAGAAGCCCTTAAAGTAGAGCTTGAAAAAAGATACCACAGAAATGAATTCGGGTTAATGGATATTGAATTCAAAGAAGCGGACTTATCAAAGAATTTTAGGTCTGGTTTAACAACCTCTAACCTTCTTAGCAAATACAATGAACTTGATAAAAATTATAGAGTTCAGATGATATATGACTACATTAAAAGATTTACGACAAGAGAAAAAGACAGAGGTGCAATGGTTGAGTATTTTAAAGGAAGAGGGCTTTCAGAAGAAGCAACAAAAGATGTTGGTGTTCTCAAAGCAAATAAAATCAACAAACTTGTTAGTGAATTAAAAGACATCTTTGGGGAAAAAGACTTAATAGAGTTTGGCATTATCAGTGAAAAGTATAAATCATGGAGATATATGCTCTTAACAAAAGATGATAAATACAAAATGTGTGATAGTGCTGTATTCTTTATGCACGATATTTACTCTGATATTCCAACCAACATAGAGTTTAAGTTTTATGGGGATATGGTTGAGGGCTCTCCTAGAAAAGCAGTTAGTATGGCTCAGAGCGATATTGTTTCATCCAACTATTACGGTTCTGGAAATAATATTGATTTTATTAAAAATGAAAAGTTAAAAACTTTATGGTGGACGGAAGCTGTAATCGATGCAAAAACAGTCGAACAGCTTGGGATGAGGGCAAACTCCTTAATAGGTGTTCAAAAGCATTTTAACGAGAATATAGGCTACTATAAAGACAAGGTTTCAATAATCGCTTTTGATGAAGATGTGGCAGGTATAAAAAATAGCGAAATCTTTGCAAAAAAACTAAGACTCGCTGGTGCTAAACATATCTTCTTTGCTTCGTGGGATGCAGAGTATGGGAAAGATTTGAACGATTTGCTACAGAGTAGAAATTTAGACAAGATACGAATATCATATGCAGTCTTTTCCGAAGACATAAATGGAGATATTGTTTTAAGTAGCGATATAAGCAAACTCCAACATCTACAACAGGCAAATATAGAGATGGCATATTCCAAAGCACCAAAAAAGGATGAGGTAGCTGTTGCTGATGATAATACTGTAATAAAAGAAAGCAATAGTGTAAATCCATCAATAAAAGATTTTCAGAGAATTATGGAAAATACAAAAGCAGAACAAGCAGAAATAAAAAAAGAAGCTCCTGCAAATCCATCAGCTTCTCAGCCGATGCACTCTCAAATAAGCGAAAATCAAGAGCAAGAAGATATTATAATAAATAATTTATAGTGGGAGTACCTAAATATATGTGTAGCTATTTTCAATGTAAGTCTGTTGGAAAATTAATTCCAGAAACAGGAAATATTCAGAATGCTCAAAATCAGTTAGAGTATTGTGAAAAATATTACTATAAGAACTCCAAATCACAATTTAAAGAGAATATATAGAGATGCAAGATTAAGATATGTTCAATTATTTTGAAAAAATATGAAATCAAGAATTAAGGAATTGTAAAGCATGAATAAAAAAAAGACAGACCCTCTAATAGACCATTTTTCAAAAGAAAGATTTTTTGAGATGCCAAATGCTATCGTTTTTGATTATGATAATGAACAAGCAATCAACGAAATGTATCTTTCAGGAAGTTATGGAATAGGCTCAAAAAGTAGTATTGCTTATGTTGGTAACAATTTCGATGCAAGACATTTAAAAGCATCAAGTGTTTACGGAAATATAAAAAACCATTCAGATGGAATCAAAAAAAGTGGTGTAACAAATGATGCTGTAAAAATGGAATTAACAGCATCGTTTATTGAAAACCCAAGAGAATATACAAACAAAGCAATTTCAACCATTTTGAATAATGTTAGCAAATATTATTCCCTGACAAAAGAAGAAGAAAAAATATTTTTAGCAAAAGACAATGATGGGTTTGAAGATAGAGAAGAGAAGATAAAAATGCTTGAAGATAAAGGATTGCTTGGCGATAAAAAAATGGTGGAAGCATTAAAGGCATGTGATTTTTTATTAAAAACTTGTGCTAAAGTGGAAACAGAATATGGAAAAAGCTATGGGAGAACAATAGAAAAAGAACTTGAAGAGCAACTTGAAGAAAAATGCTTTTCAAAGCATAATGCTTGGTTTGATTTCAGTAAAGTATCGGATAGTGAAAAGAAAAGAATATATGAACTTTTTGTTGAAAATCAAGAATTTATTCCATCAGATGATTTTAACAATTTCTCCCCAGAGGAAAAAGAGAAACTCTTAAAAACTGTTGCATCGCAAGAAGATTTGATATTTGAATTGCGAAAATATTTCAAAAAAGACATCTATCCACCAGAATCGTATATTGAGAATGTTTACATAAAAGAGCCAAAAAATAAAAAAAATCTTGAAAACTATATTTACAGTGAGGTTAAAAGAGCAAAAAAAATTGCCAGACAAAACTCGGAAGAATTGACAACTGATGAATTAGATGAAATAAAGAAATTTGCAAAAAAAGAGTTTATTGAAGAATACAAAAAAGAGGATATTAGAAATTCCTATATTAATTCTCAAATATTTTTGGCAACAAGTAGTTTTGCAAGGCAGGTTTTTTCAATAAATTCTCTATATAAAAATACTAAAAAAGCGATTGAAGATTCTTCAAAAATCAATAAGAACATACGAGAAAATGAAGATTTTAGATTTTTATATGAACAAATGTCAAAAGCAACTAAGGTTTTCTCTATTGATGGTAGTGGAGCGAAAGATTATGAATTAAAAAAAATACAAAAAGAGATACTTTTTCGATATAACAATAATAGTAACTTTAAAAAACTCATAAAAGATGCGGAAGGCTTTCACCGAGATATTTCAGGAGAATCAAAAGATTTTGAAAAACTATTAAAAGGCGGAGCTATGTCTCCTTCTGATTTCAAAAGTTTTTCTTCCTCAGTATTAGAAGAATCTCTTAAAAGAACTTTTGAAAAATTACATAAAGATGAAGACAGCAATATATCATTCACACTAGAGGAGAAGAAAGTTGTCCAGAAAAATCTTATAGAGTTATCCAGAAAAATAGTAGAAGGCAAGGAGAATAGAATCACCAAGCCATTTAGTTGGAATGAAATAGTATCTATATATGACGATTTTCAAGAAAAAAACATACTTGAAATAACAAAAAATAGAATAAAAAACACACGGGGGCTTGATGACAACACAATTGAAAGTTTGATTGAAAAAATTGACAATCAACTAAAAGGGAAAACAAAAACTTCTTATATGCCAACAGGTGAATTAATGGATGATATTGTAGATATTATGAACTTTGAGAATATCACAAACAATAAAATAGTTCAAGATAGCATTGAACTTGACGAGATTGATTCTGTTGTCCAGCAAAGTTTTAGAGATGATGCAGAGAGTGCTGTTTTCAAAGACACGGCAAAAGATGTTTTCGTAAAAAATAAAAAACAGGTTGAATCAAAGAAAAAAGATATGTCGCATGACGCAAGAATTCGTGAGGTGGCAGGACACTATTATAGTGATTATGCCAACTCACTAATGAGAAACAGCATAATCGGTCTAGCATCAAAAAGGGAAACTTTGCAAAACTTTTCCTCTTGTGTTAAGGGTGCATCTATTATGCAGAGAAATATGGATACAAAATTATCCAATACTACAAACTGCTTGAAAGAGTTCAAAAATTCACTAAAAAAAGATGCAGATGAATTCCAAAGGGAAATATCAGCTTCATTGCAGGGGGTAGGAGCTCTTAATCCTTTCGCACATATAGCACAAGTCGTTGCAATATCAAGAAAGTTGATGGCAGAAAGAATAGAAGCGAATATGAGAGAGATTGCGGACTCTATTAATGGAATATCCAAAGAGGTGGCAACTGCTGAAACAGAAATAGAAAGAAGGGCAAGGAATACTATTTTAATGGCTAAATCAGACGGAAATGTAAACATACAGTCCGTACATAATTCTGAAAAAGATGAACTTTCTGATAAGCTCAAACAAGAGTACATAACACGGGAAATTGTTGACTTCAAAGAAGCTAAAACGAAATTTTCCGATGCAGACCCTCTTGAAATTCTTGAAGAATATGAAATCCCATATAGAAATCTTGATAAGTCAAAGTTGAAGGGTGAGGAAATTGACCCTTCTGCAATTGGCAGTGTTATTGGTTTTGCGGATGGTACTTATACACAACAGGAGCTCTCTGAGAAAGAAGAACAACTATCGAATCAAAAAGAAGGTTCTGAACTAAATCAAGATAATGCCGAAAAACTATCAAATCAAGAAAATGTGTCAAATACTGATGCTGTAGAGTCTAAAGATAGCTTGGCTAATGAAGACAGAGCAGGTAAAAAAGAAAAATTATCTGCTTTTAATTCCGCAATGATTGAAGATGCGATTTTGAAAATGGATAAGATTCAAAAGAAAATGGCGGAAATGAGTTTGGCATCTGGCAATAGCTATACTCATAAAGAATTTTTAAATGGGGCATCTTCTAGTAAGGTTACTGCAAAAAGACTTGGGTTTACATTGAGCTCTGATGAGGAGCAAAAAGAGCTTGGCTTAGAATCTTGGGAATCGAAAGAGATGAGAGATTGGATGAGAGAAAATGACATCTCAAAAGAGCTCCTTGAAAAATCTCTTGCTAAAGGGCACAATGTTATTGAGCAAGAAAAACTTGCACTAAATTATCAGCTTATCATTAAATCGCTAGAAGAGATGAGAGATAAAGGCGGGGCAGATGCAGTTAGACCAGAATCAAAACTTACTGATATTATAAAAGAAGTTAAAAAACTTTTCAGCGAAGACGGGAAAAAAATGAGTAAGCTTGAAAAGAGAAATACTCTATCAAGTGCCGTCAATATGCTTCATGGTTCTGCTAATTATAAAAGAACAGTGGAAACGATGTTAAGTACCTCATCAATGGAAACCGAAGCTGTAAAAAGTGAACAGAATAGTGAAATTAGTATTTTTGGTGTTGCAGATAAAGAAAAAGCATACATTTTGAAGGTTCACAAAGAGCAGAAAGTTTTAGAAAAGAAAAGAGCCATCCTAAAAGAGAAATATTTATCAGAAAACACTCATGTTTTTCCAGATGATGTTGAAGAATATCGCAAAAGACATAGAGAAATCACAGAAGGTAAGAGTGATGAAGATGTTGAAAAGATGGTAGAAAAAGAAAAAGAAGGGATAATTGAAGAGATGTTTAAAAGAAGAGGTTTTGAAGACTTAAGCTATAAAGCAGATATTGAGCTACTTCGTGGAACTAAAATGGTTGGGAGCGAGACATCGCTTAGTAATTGGAGCGACCTTCTTAAAAACAGCACAAACTTTACTACTTACAATAATGGAGTTAAAGATATTAATCAAGAAATGGCTCAAATTAACAATAGTATAACTGATTATACCACTGAATCACGAGGAGATGTCGGAAGAGGTGGCTTTGTAGCACCAGATGACAATACTTATGCACCATCAAAATAGGTTATAATGTTGTATTTATACAATATGTAAAACTATATTTTACATTATTATGTTGTAAAATTATTGACTTTTTGAAATATTAATGATATGATTTTATATATCATATTTTATAAGGTTGCACATTATGAGTGTTAATAATAATCAATTGCGACAGAGATTTCAGAAAAGATATAATTATTTTGCATGGTATTGCAACAACATCAAAACAACAGCCGACTTTCTATTAAGCAAGCAAGAGATAGAAAACGGCTTACATGAAGATGTGGAAATTCTTGAACAAGTACGACATAGAGAATTTAATTTAGACCGTAAAGGGTATTGCTTTAACGATAAAGGTAAGTTGAAAAGAGAACTTGTCTGCGGGGATGTTAATGGATGGAAATTATCACTTCTTGATTTAGGAATGAAAATCCATCCAAATTGTATCGAAAAAGAAGAAATGCAAATTAATTACTATTACAATCACTTTGTCTATGCCATGACACACATAATGAGTCTAGCTGTACTTTTTGATAAAGAAAAAGACAAATATGAGTGGGAAGAGCAATATGAATTAGCCTATACTATGGTGACAAGACTGAAAAAAATATCTAGTAAATTTTATGGAAATGATATTGAAGTCATCTCAGAATGGAATTATATGAATACTATTTGCAATGTAACTAGAACAGAACCAGAAAAGCTGTTTGGTTATCTGACTCAGTTTACACATTACAAACCAAAAACTAATCCAACTATTCAAGAGATGCTAGAGTGGATGGATGTTGCTGATAGTATATTAAAGAGAAAGAGAGAATGTTGTACTAATGGATACAAGAAAAGATTTACATATGATGATGAAAATATAGTCGATGATGAGTCTGAAAAAAATACAAATAATACCCAAAAAGCAACTGATACAAAAAGTAAAGCAACATCAGCAAAAGATGAAAAACTTTTTCCTGCAATGAAGACAAATAGTAAAAAATATAAATTGGAAACCTTCGGAATAGGGTTGTTTTTGGTTTTAACTATCGTATTTAACTACATGAATCTTTTCTATATGTTCGTAGCTTTGATTTTTGTTTATGGTATTTATCAAACATATAGAATGGCTAAAAATATGGATACTGATAAAAAATTGTTTGAAGAAGATGTAAATATAAAAGATAGAATAAAAAAATCAATGGGTGGATATATAGATATTCCGTATTATGGATATAAAAAAATATCTGATAATGTTGTTGATGAGGTGTACCATTTCTTTAAAGATAAAAAAACAAAATTTGAAGTTTCTATAACTAAAATAAAAGAATTTGAATTGCCTTATGATAGGATGGATGCAGAATCTCTGGTTATTATGGCAGATAAATACAATGAGTATCAAGAACAAGAAGAAGATGGTTTTGCAGAGCTTCAAAAAATTAAAAGCTACGGCATGGTTTTAGAAAATGTCAAATAACAAAAGAAATCTTTTTATTGTGGAATCACATATAGGGGAACACCACCAAGTGAGCACAAGATTTGATGCAGACATTGTTTCTTTTACTTTCGCTCCTGTCTTGTCAAATGTTGATTCCTGTATAGAAGGTGACTATTCAAGGTTACTCCCTAGTGTTTTGCCAAACATCCGAGTTAATGGTGTAGCAGTAGAATCTAATTTTCTATTCTCATCCTTGAGAGCACAGCGATACTCAAAAATTTTTATTGGTATGGATTTAGACTTTGAGGGAAATGCGATGGCAAGAATACTTAAGGATGTTTGTTCTGTAAACGGCTATGACAGTATGGATATAATCAGAATTCCCCTTACCGATAAAGGTTTTTTATTTGTTTCTGATTTTTGGGAAGACAAAATAATGAACAGATATATAAAATTCAGGCTTGAAGAGTATGAGTTTATGCAATTAAGTAAAAAAACAAACGGAAGTCATGGAGTGGGTCGAAGACATATCCTCTTGATTAATGAGCTTGTGAACCCGCCAGAGAATGTAAAAAACATCAATCCTCATGGAACATCCTCAGTTACTTATATTTTCAAGAAGAAAATAAAAGAGAAATAATAAATAATAATGGAAAAGTAAACTAAAAAATTGTAATATCATACAATAAAATCAAGGAGTAGAAATGAAGTATAAAGGTCTTTTTAGTGTTGCTACCGTATTAGCTCTTACATTTTCAAGTTCATTTGCAACTGATTTAGCAAAGAAAGGTGATGAGGTCGGGAAGGCAAAGATTGTAAACAGTGCGAGCTCTGAACTGCAAAAAACACTTGGTCAAAAAGTTGTTGATTCTGCTGGTGCAAAATATTTAAAAAATTTTCTAAAAAAGAAAGAAGATGTAAAAAAGGTCACAGTTAAGGAAATTTACACAAGAAACATTAGTGCAGATTGGAAGGGTGGTATTTTTGATGTGACAATTGAAACTGCTTATGATGACGAAAAAAACGACATCATTAAGCTCTTCTATAACGATGGCGGTCTTGTTGTGCTTGATATTTTTACAACTGATGGTCGTTCAATGATTCAACAACTTTCTCTTCCATTATTATCAAAAGAGATTGCTTACAATAAAGATTTCTTAGTGCTTAGTAGAGATGTAAATAAAAAGAGCCCTAAAGGGAAAGATATGGTTATCTTCTCAGACCCACAGTGTCCTTATTGTATGCAGAGAGTTCCACAAGTGCTTGATTTTGCTAGAGCAAACAATATGAATGTATATTACTATGATGTTCCTCTTCCTATACCAGACCATGCCAGCTCGAAAGAGATTGCTATGTGTATGCACACAGCCATTGAAAAAAATAAAGATGATGCAATCAAAATCATCAAGAAAACATACGGTCATGATTTTGGTCGAAGAAAAAAAGGTCTTGATACTGTAATCATGGAGTTTAATAGAATCAGCGGTGTTGACCCAATTACAAAAAAAGATATTACGAATCATAAGGCGAAACAACATCTTGATGAAAGTGTCAACACGGCAGATGTACTCCATATAAAGCGAACACCTACCGTTTATGTTGATGGTAAAAAGCTTTAGAGGCAAAAGTTTATGAAAGTTGCAGAGATTCCTAATAGCCCAAAAATAAAAATATCATCTTTTCTTCATAAGATAAAAGAAAAAATAAAAGAGCTGAAAAAACACACACATAGAACTTTATTCAAGCTTGAAAAAAAACTTAAAATGATTGATACAAACATCACATTCAAGTCATACAGAAAAAAGTACCTTTTTACTGATTTTGAAGTGCTCTTTTTTATATTTTCTTTTTTGGTGTTTGGTGGATTTTTGCTAACTTTATATTGGCTATATGGTTTACAATTACTTATAAAATATATGTTTTTTTTGTTTCTAATGCCTGTTTTTATTTTGGTGTTTTTTGATTTTAAAGCAAAGATGGCAAATCGAAAAAAATCCAAGATGATAATGAAGCGAAAAATTCAGAAGTCTGAAAAACTGAAAAATATACTTCTTATGGATAAGAATGAGGACGAGGGTATAGTGTCTAATTATATTCCTTTAGAGAAAGTAGAGCTTTCTAAAAAAGAGCATATTGATATAAAATATGAATTAAAAATGCTTGCTCTGGAACATAAAGTTGATGCCGTTATAGGGATACAAGTTGATGGCTCAATGGTAAGCGGATACCTTGCAAAATTAAAACAGAAAGCATGATTTGTGATTCATTTCGCACATGCTTTCTCTACTTTCTAAAAAATATTGAAAAATTCTACAAAAACTAAACACTTTTTAAATTATATATATCCTATAAATTGGTATCATACTAATAATAAATAAAAAAGGATTAAAGATGTCAATGAGAATAGCCGAGATTAAAGCTTTTGATAATCCTAAAATGCTCGAAAGATACATTAAAAAAGATGAGAGAATCCTTTACCAAATGGCAGAGGATATGATGAAGGACAACAGTCGCCTTGTTGCTCTTACTGTAGATACAAAAGATAGCTTTGGGGTAGGGTTATATAATGTTGACACAAAAGAAAGTCTGATAACAGCTCTTCCAAAGTGGAGAGATAGTGACCCAGAAGATACAAAAGAGGCAAATTATCTTATCTCTAATATATTTCATGATTTGTCAACTTCTAATGATTTGACACTTGGAATGTATGATGTCAATGAGATTGAAGATGATATTAAAAAGATTGTTGAAAACAATTCAGCCGTGATTGACAAAGGTGTATCTGTCGGAGATATAGAAATGTCTCCAATGCTTACGGATGATGATGCCCTTGAATTCGACCACAGTCAAGCAATTTTAAGCACAGGTAGTCTTTTTGATGAAGATTTGATAAGAGAAGAAGTTGAAGAACTCTCAATTAATGACCTTGAAGCAATCTTTAATGATACAAGAGAGATTGCGGTTGATTTTGAAAGATTAGAACAATTAGAGCAAGAAAGAGTTGCTGAAATTGCGAGAGAAAACGATGTTTCTCAAAGTGTAGATATTGATGAAAGTCCATCTGCACCAGCGATTTAAGGTTTTTAAAAAATGAAATTTACACAGATTAGAAAAATTGACAATATTGATGAACTCGACAATTATCTAAATCCCAAAACAACGCCAATCGGGCTACTTAAGACAATGTTCAAAAAGACAAAGAATTTAAGTATTGTTAAACTCGAAACAGAAGCAAACTATGGAACGATGCTTTACGATGCAGATAGAAATAAGTTTATGGTTTTTTCAGATGCAAAATATGATAACTTCACTGTCAATGATGATAAGCATATTCATAATATTTTCAAATCTTTAGCAAAAGATTTTCAAGATATTGATAAGTCTCTCATACAAAACAATAGAATCAAAGAGCTTAAAGAGTTTATCTCTGGAAATGAAATGGTTGAGCATTATGGAGTTTCTGTTGATGTTCCAGACCTAATCATTTCTACAGAAGTTGATAGAGATTTTACAGTTGACGATATTGGCTATGGTTTAGCAGGAACTCTATTTGATGATGATTTAATTCATGAAGATAAAAAGACTTTATCTATAAGTAATCTTGAAGATATTATTTCAACTGCAAGAGGGGAAACAATAGGGCGAATTACCGAAATTGAAGAAATTGAATCAAAATTTCAATTATCTCCAGAGTATCGACAACAAGAAAAAGAACAAGAGAATGAACAGTGGCAAGATATTCCACTTGCAAGATAGTAGGAGCTTTTGAATATGTTTAAATTCAGAGATTACACTTTAAAACAAGTTGACAATAGTGATTGGTGGAGAGTTTTTCTTAATGGTTCAATCATGGCAACTTTGATAAACAAAGAAGAAGCAAGACGATTTATATGGTTGCAATATAAAGACAAGGAGGATATAGACTACATATCAGAAACAGATTTGGAAAAGGTAGCTTAAGTAGTATGAATTCTTCAAATGAAAATTCTCTTGATGATGTTTTAAGAGATGATACAGATATAATGGCAGAACTGCACCCAGCTTTAATGGAACATGAAGAATTTGAGAGCACATGCTTTACAGGAGACAATGCTCAATACACTTTATCTACTGACTCTAGCAAATTTCCAAAACTGCACAAAACAGCAGAAAAGGCACATCCTCAGTCCAAATAACTGTCACAAGGTGCAGTTCATGGTATTATTATAGCAAGACTTTTTAAATAAAAACTTCAACAATAAATAAATAGCAAAAGATTTAAGAAAAATATATATTCTGTATAATTTACCATGTCGCTAATCGTGGTTTTTGTAATATCCTAGTCGTTTTGTTGGATTCCCCTCTCTATCCAGAAAAAGAGTTCCTGTTCTTTTCCCGTTCTCGTACCAATATTTAATATTTATCTTTTTACTTCCATCTGTGAAAAATAAGATTTGTTCACCTTGTTTTTTCCCTTTTTTGTAATGCTCAATAGATTCCAGCTCTCCATCATAAGTGTAATTTTTCTTCTCTCCTGTAAGTTTTCCGTTTTTGTCAATATGCTCAATTGATTTTACATTGTTGCTACCATACTTTAAAACTCTCTCTTCTCCATCATTACATCCGAGCAACAATAGTGCAACAGTAAAAATCCCAGCTCTTAACAATCTACCCATGATAAACCTTTTTATATGTTTTTTATGATTATATCAAAATGTTTTAATGGCAAAGAAATATATAACATAATATTTTTTTCCTACAAGGCATTTTTGCACTTCAATCGTTGACTAATACATATAAAATGGCTATAATGATATATAACATAATCTATATTATGTTATATATTTAGGTATAACGCTATTTTACTATATAGTAAACTATATAGTAAATTGAATATTGATACAATTCGAGGAAAAATATATGAATTCTACACTAATAAAAACTCTTAAAAGATATGTAAAAAGTTTAAATACAAAAATGAAAATTGAGAACAAAAGTGAACACACAATAAAATCCTATAACTATACATATAATTCTTTTTTTGAGTTTCTAAAGGAGTATGACACAGAAATATCTTTGTTCGATATAAGTGAAGGAGATATTTATGCCTTCTTTGAATTTAAGAGCGATAAAAAAGGAGTAGAGATTTCAAATGCAACATCAAATGCGATTTTATCTCATCTTAAAAAATTGTTCGGACATATTGAGAGAAATGCGAGAAATGAGAGTTTTGATTTTAGAAAAGTTTTTGAAGATATAAAAATTAAAACAGCAAGAAAAAAGCCGAAGGGCATGTCTGTTTGGGAACAACAAGCTCTTTTAAAGTATCTTGATGAAGAGCTTGAATCAAATCCCCACAACTTTTTACATCTCAGAAACTCTTTTTTGATTAAGCTAATGCTGTATGGTGGTCTTCGTGTAAGTGAGGCTCTTTCAATATCCCTAAATGACCTTAAGGAGGGTAAGGGGTTGTTGTATGAAATAGAATTTATAGGCAAAGGGAACAAGGAGAGATTTACTGTAATAGATAAATTTTTAATAGATAAAGAGGTAAAGTTTTTAAAAGAAATTCCAGACCTAGAGCACTCTGAACCTGTTGCAGTGACTAATGACAAAAAGAGTATAGTCAAGAGGGAAAACCTCTATACCATCGTCAATAGGATTTATGAGAGAGCAGGACTTGATTATACAGGCTTACATATACTCAGACATACATTTGCTAAGAACCTCATTGATAACGATAAGCCAATTACTATATTGCAATCACTTTTAGGACACTCATCATTGCAAACAACTTCCATATATACAAATCCTACTAGGGAAATGGTTGTGTCAAGCATGATGAATAGATAGCTAAAAAAGGGGAGGAGTCCAGAAAAGAGAAAGGAGGCAACTTTTCTGGATTTCTATATGACTCTTTCAAAAAGAGAAAGGCGTGTAAAAAACTTTGCTTCGTGCCAAGTTAGTCAAAGTGTAAATCATCATTTAGAAAGGAATTTCTCTGTTCCTTGTGCATATCTCGTGTTGCAATATGCACAAAAAAACAAGCGACATGAAAATAGATAGCATCGGTGTATGGATACTCAAAATAGCCTCTGAAAAAGATTGCTCTTTGTCAAAAGACATAATGTATTATAAGCAACATTCTTTTAATTTTCTATTAATGTTTTTTAATTCATCAATTTACCTATTTCTTGACTTTTATATCATTATGTTGTAAAATTGTATTATATAAAATATATTTACTATTATATAGTTGTAATAGTAGGTTGAATGTGAGGTGACCATGTGAGCAATAAACGATTAGCCGATAGTTCCATTGCTAGTCAAATCGGATTAAGTCAACAGACCTTTGCTAGATGGAAAAAGGATAGACCAGAGGTTTACTCCGTAATAAGAACTTACTTTGATTACCAGCATGTTCTTTCGAGAAAAGATGCGGACATTATGGAGTTGAAGAAAGAGATTAAAACTTTAAATTATGAAATGAAAGCACTTGTTGAACATCATAAAAAAGTTTTAAAAGCGATAGAAAAATTATAAAAGGAAAAAAAGATGAAAAGTTTAAAAATTGCAGTTGTAGTGGGTATTCTAGGAATGGGATTGTTTAGCGGATGTAGTTCGCATAATGAAGTTAAAGTTCCTCAGAACAGTTTTGATGGTGCTTGTCATAGAGATGGTGAGATAGTTCCACAATGGGTATGTAATTCTGGCGATAAAGACTTCACATATAGTGCCGTAGGCATAGGCACATCATCTGAAATTTCTTTAAAATATGCACAAGCTATGAGTAGTGCACGGTCTGAGCTTGCACATCAAATTCAATCATCTGTAAAAACAAAAACGGAAAACTTTCTCCGAAGTTCTGGTACAGGTAAAGAAGAAACAATCGACTCTGTTACTACTTATGTGACAAAACAGATTGCAAATGTCAACCTCAACCAATCTAAAAAAATAAAAGAGTACACAACGAAAAAAGGCAATTTATATGTCCTCGTTACAGTTCCAGATAATTTAGTAAATAATGAAGTTAAAAGCTCTTTAAAATCAAGCTTTAAAAATGATACTGCTCTGTGGCAACAGTTTCAATCTAAACAATCGTTGGAAAATTTAGAAAAAGAATTTCCATCTGAGTAAAAAGGGGCTTTGATTGCAAAACAATATTGATTTATCTGGTTTAATAAAAAAGGCACGAGAAGAAGGTGTAGTGGAAATCCATATTTCTAAACACCTTCCTCATTATAAGACTTTCTTTAGAGATTTAGACAATCGCAATTTGATAGAAAAAGAGAGCATTGTTATTTTTGACTACTATCCTATTTACGAAGAAGCCATGAAGCATAGTGAAGTCAAAGAGGTAAAAACTATTCCAAGTGTAATGAAAGGCTTTAATCTTTATATTAAGTTGAGATAATGATTTATTTTAGAGGTTTGAATAAATAGAGTTGTAGCTGAGTTCCTGTCAGCAGGGTTACATAGCTTACATTAGGAGTTTAAATAATTGACGGCAGATAAGTTCCGCTATTGTAACAGTTTTATAGCTTACTTTAGAGGTTTAAATCGTCTAATAAAAAAACAGTTTTTTTCAGTGGAATAGTTTCAAAGTTCACATTAGGGGTTTAAATAAATGGATTTGGCTATGGATTAATTGTTTTATTGGTTTTATAACTTACTTTAGAGGTTTAAATCCAAAAACACAAGGATACATGCTTTAAAGAACCATGTTTCATAGCTTATTTTAGATGAATAAAAAGTTTGTTATAATTACAAACAGGGTGTTGCTTTCATTCGTATTTATACGAAACAGACATTTGCATGATTCTCCGATGAGACATGTTGCGACACCCGTTTTTTAAATTAAGATTTCTGTGTAGCTACAACAGAAACAACATATTCTCCTAGTGTTTTTTGATATATCTTTGTGTCGAATACCACATTTTATATATCATCCGTATTAGAGAATTTTTACGGTGCAGTTTTTTTCTCCTTTTACTCTGCCTATCTCTTCTTTATATTTTAAAATCTTTGTGTTTAGTTGATTTTTATAAGATGTGTCAGACATGCCAGCAATTTCAATAATTTCTATACTATTTTTATTTTTCAATGTGATAATATCAGGTCTGTTTGTCAGGTACAAAGCCTTGCCAATTGTTGATATTTTCTTTCTTATTTCTTGATACAAATTGTTAAATTCATTTTTTATTGGCTTTATAAATATCATCTTGTCTAATAAAATTTTTTTTAAAAAACTTCTCTCATAATTAGAATCCACAAAAGCGAAAGGTCTATTAATATCTATAAATTCAATTGGAATTGCAAAAAATCTTTTTGCTGTAAAAAAGCCATTTTTATTTTTTGCTGTAATTGCAATTATAAAATATGGTGGTTTTATATAATTACTATATATGGTATTGCTTCTTTTTGCTTTTTTAATAACATCAGTAGTTATGGAAAATTTTATATCTTTCATTTCGCCATCTCGCACAAAGTAGCTTTTCATTTTAAAGGTTGTGTATTGTCTTCCCATAAAATAATTTTCTGAAAAGATATTGTCATAAGTAATTCCAAAATTGATTCTGCCTACTTTTTTAACCGCATCATAAATTGATGTATTTTTCTCCAATAGGTAATATTCCTCTTTTTTTTGCTTTCCACAATTAAGATTTATTGCTCTAAAAAAATCTCGAAGTGCTGGTTGCCTTAAATCGCTAAAATCAAAGTTGCTCTTCTTCACTGTGTGGGAATTCAGTATATTGAAACATGAGGTTTGAGATTTCTCAATAAGTGTGTAGCAAAAGTTATTAAAAGTCAATACTCTGTGGTTTTCTTTTTCAATAATTTCTTCTTTTATGCCATCCTTATTTACTGTCTTTTTTGGTTCTTCAAAAATTAGACTTCTAAAAAAACCATTATCATCTTCTAGCTTTTCCTTATGATTATAAAAAATACAATCTTTTCTGTGAAAATTACTTGTATTTGGTGCAACTGCGATATGATACCTGCCATTTAGTGACCTAGTAAATAATTCCAAAGAGTCGCTTTGCTTGCATCCGCAAAACATTTGCATCTGGTTGCTTGTATTGTTTTTTTTGTTTATGTTAATAAACTTTAATTTTTTTTGTATAAATTTATTTTCTACTATGTCTCTTTTTGAATGAAATAAAATATAATCATTGTTATTGTTTCCAATAATATTAATTTTGTATATCATACTATTCCCCTCTGTGGTTCAAAATTATTTATCTTTTAATATCTATTGATTCTTCTTGAATATTTTTGTCAATTATTTCAAGTTGGCTACTCTCAATATGCTCTTTTATAAAGTCTGGAATATTCTCATCATCTTCTCTATATCTTATAGCAACAGGAATAAGCTCTTTACCAATAGTTAGTGCTGAGGTAGCCCTATGGTATCCCTCTTGTGAAAAAAGGTCACTATGGCTATCTCTACTACCATAGGCAAGCATTGGTATATCTACTTTGATTCCAGCTTCATAAACCTCTTTTAAATTGTCTAATTTTTCCTGTGATGCACCAAATGTTTTATGGTCTGGTTGTCTAAGCTCTACAGCTTCTATATAGTCTTGTGGTGGCATTGCTACAACAACAGCCTTTAAACCATGTTTTTGGCTTTCAAAATAAGCTTTATTATTGACAACCTCATCAAACATAACCCTATCATTAAACATTTGCTCACCATTTAGTTGTTTATATTTCAAATTACTAGGAGCTCTATTTTTGTTCATATCCTCAATTTTTATTTTTTCCTCATTTATAGAATTTTTGATATTCTCGAAATCTTTCAACGATACAGTTTTCTTTTCAACGACTATATCTTCTGAAACACTATTATCATATCGACCTAAAACCAAAGCTTTGTCTTCTATATTTTGGTTTTTGTATTTTTTATCTGGTATGCAATCTTGCATCATTATATTCCCACAACAATATAGCATTGTTCCTCTTTCTATAGCAAGTTTTCGTACAGCAGAGAGGTCTCTTATCTGAAAGGATGTCTTAAGTACAAGGTCATCATTTTCATCTTTTCCACAAATGCTCAACATGTGAAATAATGAGCCATTTGGCTTTTTAAAAGAAGAGTAAAATTTAAAAGAATCCTCCTCTTCAATAATAAATACAGGGTTTTTTAATGTTGATTTGATATTAAACAGTACATTTTGTCTATTCTCTTTTGCTGTGAGCATTTTCCAAAATTGAGAGTTGACAAGAACCTTTGTGTGTCCTATCGGGGTTCTAATATTTGCTACTTTATCACTCCCAAGAGTATTTGCAAATGCTTTAAAGTTTACTCGACCTTTCTTTGTCTTTTTTGGTCTTGTGTATTTTTCAGACATAGCCCTAAGAAGTTCTTCATCAACTTTCCCATCTTTAATAATTGGTATTTCCATTTTTGGAATTGTTGATACTTGGCTTGGAGGATTATTGCCAAAGAGATGAGTTTTTAAATCGTTAAGTTCTGAAAGTTTTTGTTCTTGTGTTAATCCTTCTAAAATCGGGATTGTATCAATTATGGACTCCGCTGTTCCTTTTTTTATATGATGCAAGAGTTTAAATCTTATTTTTTTATCTTCCATTGCAAAGACTCCATACCCAATGCTCATGAAGTCTTTTTCTCTTAGCTTTTGAAAATGTTTTGTCATTTCGTCATAGTCAATAACGAGACCGTAAAGCTCTTTGCCTAAAAGTTGAGATACAGAGCTTCTCGTTCTCCCGCCAAGTATTTCAAGCTCACCATTTTTTCTCATTAAAAGTGGCATTACAGCTTCGCCTTTATTCACGGCATTAGCTATAAAATCAATGTCTTTTTTCATATACTCTGTTGATTTTTTCAGTTGGTCTAGGGATGATGAATTTCCGTATAATTGTCTTGAAATTTTATTGTAATCTATTTTTTCAATAATTGCAAAATCGTCTATTTTGTTAAAGAAGATTTCCTTGACTTCATCGACCTGTTTTTCATTTGGATACCCAGAGAAAAAGAGTGAGTCTAACTGTTCTGTAGCCCACTCTTCTTCTAGTGCAGCATTGTCAATTTTTTTCCACTTTGCAGAAAAAGGCATAAGGAAATCTCCATAAGTTATTTTATAATTATGTTATCTCTTTTTTGCTTTCTTTTTATTTTAAAAGTGTTTGTTTTTGTGGATGTGTTTCCCTTTGTTATATGGATTTGTGGCTAGTTTCAATGGAATCGTTTTTAAATTCAAAAAATATTTTCCACTTTGGAGATAAGTTCGCTCTTATGTAGCAAAGTAACCCAAATTAGTTAAAACTCCATATATAATAGAAACAGTAAAAGTGGCTAAAGATATTTTAAATATTTTTCTATTCATTGTTTGACCTGAGAATACCATAAAAAAACCTGAGCCTAGAGTTGTGAGTAATAGAATAAAATTCATTTGTTGTTCCTTTTTGAAATAGATATAAGCATAATACAACAAAAGCTCTAGCAAGTAATAAAATCATTGCATTTTGTCATATTTTCCGTAGGTCGCCTTATTATAAATGGTGATAACTTTTGCTATTTTTTAGACAATACCTTAGAGAGAATGAAAGGGGGAGGGCACTAAACCATTTCCGCATTATGTTTTAAATAATATTTCTCTAGCACACCAGCAGTATTGCCCATCTCTTTTGCAACTACAGCTAGTTCCGCTTTATCATAGACGATTCTCCGAGTTGCATAACCCCTTCTAAAAGTATGTAAACCTTTTTTGTTTATGTTGAGGATTTGTAGGATGTAATTGCCAAATCTTCTTATTGTATCTTGATGAACATGTTTATTTTGATAGGTTTGAAGCATTTTGCTGTATGTCGATGATAGATAATAATCATCTGACGGCAGTTCTTTTTTGAAAAACTCAATATGTCTTTTTATAAAACCAGCTTCAATACCTATCTCTCTTACTTTTCCGCCTTTTCCTTCTTGTATTTTAATGCGATAATATTCTCTTCCATTATGTTTAAACAACGAAATGTCTTGAAGTCTAATTTTAACAACTTCTTCGCTTCTTGCCCCCGTAAGAGCATAGAGGATAATAAGAACAGAATCTCTGTATGCTGAACGGGTTTGACTTTTAGGTTTATATTGTTTGTGAACATCCATCCATACAGACATAAAAGATATTACCTCATCCATCTCATCAATAGTGATATACTCTGTGAATTTATCTTTGTGTTTGATTACTGCAAATTTACGAAAGAGGGGAGTGTAGTCATGCTCTTCATCGTTGTTGTCGCTGATATACTTTAATAGCATTTTTACAACAGTTAATCTGTGGTCTAAAGAGTTTTCAAACTCTGTTGAAATTTTGAAATGAGCATCGTTCTTTCCTAGAAACTTGTTTTTCTTTTGCTCTTCAATTTCTTTGTATTTTTCCAACACCTCAGCATTACAAATCCCTTTGTTTTGCAAGTCTTGAATCTTTTTTTGTGCTAAGTGTGATTGATATTCGATGAGGTATCTGTTAATGAATTTTGCTCCAATAGATTCCATTGTATTGTCTTTGTACTTTTCAACAAAACCCATAAAAGTGTTAAGTGCATCTCTATAGCTCTTTAATGTTTTTGGGGCTACTCTTTCAAGCTCTTTTTGTTCAATAAACTGAGAAATCCAAAATTGCATATCTTCTTTGATATTTCCACTTGAAAGAGGGGAGAGTGCTTCATCGTCAATTATTTTCATTGTGTTTTTCTCCGCTGATGCTTGCTTCCTTGTTCGTGAAAGTAGTCAAAGAAAGCTTCTGTTGTTTTGAAATCAGACATTTGTTTTACATCAATTTTTGTATCATAAAATGTTTCGATTGTTTCTAGTTCAAATTTATTTTTATCACAAAACTTCATTAATGAGTTTTGAAACTTTTTTGAATTTTGGTTATGTGGAACTCTCAATTCCCAACATTGTAAATCTTTATTGTATCTCCACCAATTCTTAAAGTCTCTTCTATTTGGTTTTTGTTTTTTTATTTCCTCTTTTTTATCAAAAGTATCCCCATATATGTAGTAGTAAAACATTATTGCTCCAATTTTTGAATTCTTTTTCTCTGAAAAATAATCGTATTTATGTTGAATTTTCGCTTTCTGTATTTAGATGCTATTTTCAATGCCTCTATATCATCTTTTGTCGTCACACAACACATTTCGCCTTTTGCAATTTTGGATTTATAATACATCACTTTTGCATTAAACATTATTCTTCCTACTGCTCACATACTGAAATTTGTTTATTTTGATTCCCAAAGATATATTCGATTGATACATCATCTTTTGCATCGCAAAGTTTGATTGTCTTTTGGCATTTAATACAGTATAGTTTATCACTTTCCATAGTCTCTTCAAGCTCTTCTTCACAAAACGGGCAAAACTTTTCTTGTGATTTTATTTCATCTTGAAAAAGGTTGAATTTTGATGTTCTGTTCATGGTTTCCTCTTGTTTGTTTAGTTAATTATTTCTTTAAATATTGTTGTTTTTGCACCATCTGGAGCTGTTTGAGCAATGCACTTCAAAAGATTTGCAATATATGCTCTATAATCCATATCCATACTAATTGCTACAATGTTTGGTTTCTTTGAAATAAGCATACTTTTAAAGCTCTCTATGGAGTTTTTTACGGCTAGGATACCAATGGTATCATCTCCATGCTCAAAAGCAATTCTGATTAGCTCTGCATCCGTTTTGCATAGCTCTACAAGTTCTCTCTCTTTAAATATCATTGTGCTCATTTGTCTAACCTTAGTTTGTTCGCTGTCAAAACAAGATTGTGATAGTAGTCAAGTTCCTCGAAACAGTTATTGTTTAAAAGATTATTTATCTCATCTATAACATCTGAGAGAGGCTCAATGTGCTGTGATGATTTAATACTTTTAACCTCATCTATTCCTATCCCAACAACAACTTCTTTTTCCACAATCAACATAAGTCCAATTTTTGCATTATCATTCATATCCATAAGTTCATCTTTGAATAAAAAACATTTGGCATGTTTTGTTTCAATCTCTTGAATAAGTTTGTCGTCAAGCTCTATATCCCCAAGCATACAATAAACACATTCTTCAATGGCTCTTTTTCTGTCTTTGTAGCTTTTTGTTTCTGTTGGTTCTGAAACAAAAACCCAATCGGTCTTCAAGCTGTAAAGTTCAAGCCGAATAGAGTGTTTGTTTTCAGAAAAAGAAAATCGATATTCATTTAAAATATTGATATTTTTTTCTCCTCCAAAGAACTTTCTTAGTAATAAGTTTGTTAATAGTTTTTTTTGCATAGATTACACCGTTGTTTTTGATAGTTTTTCAGATACAAAATTTATAAAAATACTTGCATCTGTCATAAAGACTTTTTCCTTAATCTCGTCATCGGAAGCAATTTTAACACTGTGCTTATCAATAACTTCTTTTGAAAAAGGAATAGGGTGCATAGCAAATACAGGCTTCATCTCTCCGCCAAGACTAAGTTTTAAAATATCTGCTCCATTATCACCAAGCATCTTGCAAGTGTATTCTTTACAACTATTGAAGCGATTTTCGTAAACAGAGCATTTATTGTTGAGCAGGAAAGGGCAGTACCCATTCTTTTTTGCAATCATTATGAAGTAGTGATAGTTGTCTTTTGTGTGAGCTAGGAGCTCAACCCCTTTGCTCTTTGCAAAAGCTATCTCCTGTTCTGATTGAAGCATAGGAGGGTTTGCACAACAAAGAGCATTGCACTCATTGCAGTTATTAAGCTTGATTCTCACTTTGACACCTTTTTATTGCTTTGAATATCATTTATTATTAGGTGTTCTACATAGGATTTGGCAGACAAACCATATTCGTTTGCTTTTTCTTCAACTTTTTTAAATAATGATTTATTGATTGAAATATTTTTTTGTTCAATTTTTCCATTGTTCAAAAATTCAACAATCTCTTCGTCATTGAAATGTTTTTCAATAAGATTAATCAAAGCAGTGTGGTCTTTTGCCTTCCATCTAAAATAAGAATTTTCACTTACTTCTAGCAAATCGCTCATTATCAATGAATGTTTTCTTCTCAAGCTCTATCCTTTCGATAAACTCTTGGAACTTTACCGTACCAATCATTCTCTGGTGAAAACTTACAAATTTTTACAATGTTATATAAAAAAGTATTTGTGCACTCTTTCTTTTCTCCACACTTTGAACATATTGCAGTGTCTAAAGAGTACGGGGAAGGAGATTCTGGTAAACAGTCTTCGCAAAGATTTTCTTGCAACTGTAGATTATTTTCCATCATCGGTTTTAGATGATTTAAGTATAGATACTCTAGTGAATTTTTACTCATTGTTTTTCATTTCCTGTTGTTTTTTCTTTTTATCTAAATAAATATCTATTGTCAGCCAAGTCATAATAACCAATCTGTCTCATACCATTTTTACATTTCTCCACCTATATTTGGTTCGGCAAGAATATAAATAATTTCATCTGTAATTTCAATCTTATCTTTATCTTGGAACTCTTGTGAAAGTTCCTTGATTCCATCTTCAATTTCATCGTCAGTCAATTTAGACAAATCAGACATAAATCGCTCCCTTTGAAGATTAAACCATCGCTCTTTTTCCATTTCAAAAGTAAAAAAATCATTTGTAATCTCAACTTTAAACCCAGCAGTAAGAAGTTCTTTTGCTATCTCATCATGATGTGGTTGACCTGATGCGAAAATCTCTTTTTGCTTTTTAAAGAATGGGAGAGGAGGGTGCTGAGGTCTTGTCACAATTAAAAGTTTCCCGTTAAGAGGCAATCTCTTTTTGAGCTCTTTGAAAAACTCTGTTCTGTTTGGAATATGGTGTATAGCTTCTTTGATTAATACCTTGTCATACTTTTTATCCCTTTTTGCAAAAGAGATAGCATCTTCTTTATATACAAAAAGATTCGTGTTTTCTTTTGCAATACCTGCCAAATTTGATGGCTCTACACATATAGGCTCGTTGCATAAATGTGCTTTTCTGGCAACGCTAAGTGTGTATTTTCCGTTGCCACCGCCTATGTCAACAAACTTGTCATCGATTGAAAAACTAAGGCGACTTAAAATGTTTGATAGCATTTGTTGTTCATACTCTTTTGAGAACATCCATAGTTCCTCATATTTGTTTGATATTTTGCTGAAATGGTCTATGGAATTTTTCTTATTAATAGACACTGTTTAATCCTTTTTTTTGTGTTTTGTGTTTTTTAATATGTCGGTTAAGAAATGCAAAAAAATAAAATGATATAAAAGTTATTGAATACAGAGCCAATACAAAGATGACAAATACTACAAAACTGTTATGTATCGGAGAGTTTTTTAGTATGTCAATTTCATTGCTAAGAGAATTAGCATACAATAACACACCAAATCCAAGAGATGTAAAAAGACAATCAAGACTCAATATGGTTTCTTTTAAAGCTTTTTTTATTTTTTCAAAAATCATCCTTTATTTTCCCTATTTATTGTCAATATTATACTATTTATATCGGATAATGTAAAGTTATCCGATATAAATAAATATCTAAAGTAAGCTATAAAACTTGACTGCATATAGGCAAACAATCCTTTCGCTTTCAGGTTTAAACCCCTAAAGTAAGCTATAAAACAAACTTTCACTCGCAGTTATTTTGCGAGAAATCGAATTTAAACCCCTAAAGTAAGCTATAAAACTAAACCGAGTACAACACTATTTTCACGATTTTACATTTAAACCTCTAAAGTAAGCTATAAAACCGAAGCAACTTTTAAAACAGCACGGAATCTCAGCAAATTTAAACCTCTAAAGTAAGCTATAAAACATTCTCAAAAAAGAGGATGTTAAAAAAGAGTTTGAACATTTAAACCTCTAAAGTAAGCTATAAAACACTACTCCACTTTTAAGTGATGCAGTGTTGTTAATTTAAACCTCTAAAGTAAGCTATAAAACAATTCCTTTTAGGTTATTGTACGGAAACAATTTTATTTAAACCTCTAAAGTAAGCTATAAAACAGTGAAAATACACAAGGAAATATCATCGAAAATGAATTTAAACCTCTAAAGTAAGCTATAAAACGATTTAAAAAGCTCAAGAAACCCAGTTGGCTATTTTATTTAAACCTCTAAAGTAAGCTATAAAACCCTAATTGAATCCCTAAAAATAGGGATTTTATTAGTTTTCCAATAAAAATATTAAACTTAAACAATGCTAAATCAAAGAACTTTCTCTATATCAAACCCCTGTTTTTGGGATTTCTAAAAACTTAAAAATCATTTAATTGAGATAGTTTTTAAATACTCCTCCTTCATTAGATAGAATTTGTTGTCGAACAACTCTATATCTTTTTTATTTTTTTTATCCATTGATAAATATTTTTTTTCATTTGTCTCTTCTGAGACAAGAACACCTTTAATCTTTTTTAACTTTAACTCTTTTTGTAAATTATACATATAAAAAAGAAGTTGAGTTTTACTTGCTTTGAAGTTTGAAAATGTTTTTTTGTATTCTTTAATTAAAAAATATTTACCTTTTTCAATTTCATCAATTTCAATATTGCCAACTCTTTTACTTACATCTTTTCTTATTTCAGCATAAATTTTACCAGCTTGCAGGTATGTATTGTTTTTGTTTGCTGAAATGCTTCTTGCTTGAAGCCAAGCTTTTTTCTTGCAAGTTACATAGCTGTTTACAATTGTACCATTAATCATTTTTTCTTTAAAAGCCATGCTAAACAACTATAATATGCAATGCTTTTCTAATGGAAGCATTATATTTTTTATAAAAATTACTCAACAAAACCCTTATCTCAAAAGTGTTCAACTCTTTAGCCAAAGCAAAATTACCCTTATAATCTTTTATGTTTAAAAGGTGTGTCTTTTTAATTCCACCACCTTTTGTCTTTTGTTTAGATTTTTCCATTATCTCTTGCATGTCTATAATAGCCTGCTTTAACAATTCTACATCAATGTATTCATCACCTGTGTCTCCATAATTAAAGACAACCATAGCATTTGAAACCGACACTTTCCCTTTGAAACCTATGTGATTGCTTTTACCTGCATTTGTATTAAAATTCACACTAAATGGCGGTTTAAGAGTATCAAGGTTTGATACAAAATCTTTTCTATAAAGTGATTGTAATTTTGTGTTCTCAGCTTTTTTATCACTGAATATCTGCATCTTTTGTCCGTAAAGATATAGCACCTCATCGTTTTTTACTAAAGAAAAGTCTATAAGTTTACAGCTTTCACTCTCAATACTCCAAAGACAACTTTCACAAATTGCCCTCTCCTCTCCAATCTTTGCGAAATCATTGAAGTTGGCACTAAACACTCTCCCCTTTAAAGAACCAACCAATCCTTTCTTTGATGCAGAACCACAACATCCGCAAATGAGTTCTTGTTGAGGTAGCTCAAAAAGTCCTTGCCCCTCTTGCTCTTCAACTTTACACAATCCTTTTGGAGCTTTAATAGATGAGAAATTAAATTTTGTGTTGAGCCCTAATCTCTCATGTAAGAATTTAGTATTGCTGATATACCCATCTTTAAACTTTTTATCGTTGACAACAGTAAGGTTCTTATTCTTACGACTATTATCGCTCATTTCAATCAAGGCAGTAGTCGGCATATAGCACATTACTTGATTCTTTTTGTCGCTATAAGGCGGAAGCTCTCTGTAGTAAGCAACCTTTTTGCTTTCAATATCGTTCTTTGAAAAAGAGAGTGGTTTTGAGACAGTAAATTCATCAATCATAAATGATTTATCCTGCTCAATCTCTTCTATATTGAACTCATCAACCCATCCATAACCTATACTTGCTTTTTTTCCAAAGTATTGGATTGTAGAGCAGAGTTTTTCTATATACCCCCTGTCTCCACGAACATAAAAATATATTTTTTTAGGGTTTATTGTCTCAAATGCCAAATCAAAAGCTTTAAACTCTCCACTTGCCATGTTATTTCCAATGTTTTTGTTTCCTATGATGTCTTTGCCTGTTGCCTCATGTAGCTTGTTGGCATATTGTCTATTGACACTTTTGCGAACAGGAACATTATGTAACAGGATAACCTCATCTTTTTCTATGTACCAGATAGAACCACTTACAGCACCATTTTTTACTTCAATCCATTGTGAAAGGTTTTTAAGGTCATCTTCTGTCTTAATAAATGTTTTGTTATTTTGTTGCTTATAATGAGCATTTAGTAAAACACTATCAAAACTTAAAAATCTGTCTGCTATTAATTCGCTTCTCAAAGTAAAAGTGATTTTCATATTTGTAAATTTATTCATGGTTTGTATCCTATTTTCTTTTTGTGTTTCTGAGCTTTTTGTCTGCCATTTTATAACGGGTTGCACTGTCTAAAATCTCTCCAAAGCCTAGACCGTTTTTAAATCCTAAAAAGCGAGGAAGTCTATAATTACTCATAAAGCTCATATATACTGCTTGTTCATATCTTCCTTTAGCTACATCAACAGTAACTTTGTTAAACTCTGTAATCTTTATCATTAAATCATCAAGAGAAATCTCTTTGTTGAAAAACTCTTTGACTTGTATCTGAATCATCTCTTTAATCTTTTGGATAATATACTTTTCAAGAGAGTCGTCATCTTTACGGCTAAGATTGTAAACAAGCTTATGTTCGACAGGGTTAGATGTAATTACAATCGGGGTTCTCGTTTTATACATAGAGAGCTCTTGCTTCAAACTTTCATACTGTTCATTTTCCCATTTGGCATCGGTAATAAGAACATCTTTCCCTGCTAAATTGATTGTCTTTCCGACTAAAGCAAGCTCTAGCTCTGCAAGAGCATCTAAGTCATTTGTATAAGATACAATTTCAAAACTTCGTGGTCTTGGCTTTGGATAGACAAAAGTGCTTTGAGTATGCTCTTTTTTCTTTTTATTGCTTATTTTAGATGCTGTAGCTTCATCTTTCAATGCAGACATCATGATGTTTCTTATATCTCTTGGCTTTACTTTTTTATTGTCAAAGCTCTTATCGGTAAAAAATTTCAATTTCATTCTGTTTCCTTTTTAAATCTCTCATATAAACTTTAAAACCATCTGTCAAACTAAAATATTAACATTTCGATTAAATATAAACTTCCAACAAAAAGCCATAGAGACTTTTTGTGAAAAATAGACAAATGGATATACTCTTTTTAAACTAGAATCTTACTGATTTCAAGATTCTCTGCTGTTGCATTTTCAAGCCAATCTTCAAAAGCCTTGATTGCTTCTTTCTCTTCGTTTGAGTAGAAAGTTTCTGTGTTTGGATTGTAGATGTTCTCTTCATTTTTAGAAGACTCAATTACTGTTCTTGATGAACTTTCATCCTCTTTTGTGATAGAGTAGCTTACCACACCATAACCTTTGTTTTTAAGACCGCCTAATTGCTGTTTAGTCATAAGTTCTAAACCTTTTAACATCATTCCGTACTCAATAGGAGTTAGCTCCTCTTTTGCACCTAGATATGTTGTAAGACCAGCACCAACGATTATGCACTCTGCTTTATTGAATGATTGGATATTCGCCTTTTTGATTTTCTCTGCATCCTTAGCCTCTTTTTGTCTTGCATTTGCTCTGGCTTCTTGAATGTCAGCATTGACTTCAAGGTATTCTTCTCTGTCTTCTGCATCAACAAAACCAACATAAGGAGATACACTTCCCGTTACAAGAAGGTCATCTTTTTTAGTATAAGATACAACCCCTTTAAGTGCAGAGTATCTATACCCATCTTTTGTCTCTTTCCAAAATTTGTTTTGAGGTTCTAGGTTACTTACCATAAGTTTCCCTTCAATAGCTAAAGAAGCACCGAACATACTTGCAATTGGATTGAGCTCTCTAATTTTTTCAACAACTTCAATCGGTTGTAATTGATAGTTACTTCCGCCACCTGCAAAGTTCAAATGAAAATCAGTTGGTTTGAGTTTGCACCCTACTCTCTCTACAATATAGTTTGCTATCTCTCTGTGCAAAATACCTCTCCAAGAGTTTCCACTATAATATGGGTAAGAGCCGATTTTTCCATCTTCTATACATTCTTTCTTTTTAATGCTTAGTGTTGGAACACCATTTACTGTAGCTGAATCCTCTGTTTGACAAAGTTCTGTTTCAGTCTTTGTATTGACTTTATATGAAAATTTCATTTTTATTCCCTTTTGAGTTAAGTTTCCATTTATCTAATTTTCGTTAGACTTCTGTAATTGTATTGTTTTATTTCTTAATCCTGCATAAAAGAATAAAGTAAAAAATAAATATTTCTATTAAGGAACAAAATGATTTTAGGAAGAGAACGACTATACGGAAGTCAAACAAAATTGTTTGATGAGGCTATCGAAATAGAAAAGCATAAAATATCTCTTTTTGAAGCCCCCACAGGGTTTGGTAAGTCTGTTTTAATTAATACTATTGCCGAAGCTATAGCACTAAAAGAGAATGCTAAGATTATTATTGCAACACCAACAAATCAATTAGCGATAGAACAGTTGAACATTTTTAAAAATGATTCACGATTTAGCTTTGATAAAAGTTTGAATATTGATGTTGTTGTTGGAACAAGTAATTATTTTGATGTTGAAAACTTTGTAGATGAAGTTTATAAATATTTAGATAAAGAGGAAGTGGTAAAGTACATTCAAAACATAACAACAAATGAAGACTATCTCATCGATACATTATTTGATAATATCACTATTGAAGAGCCTAATAAAAAAATAGTACAAGAGTTGATTTCATGTAAAACAAAAAAAGAGTTTATGAAAGAGTTTGATGAGCTTGATATATCAGTTACAAACTTCGCCTATTTATTGACAAATATATTTTATGTAAAAGATTTTGATATTAGTAAATATGTTGTTGTTTGCGATGAGGTGCATCAATTGATGGATGTCGCAGAGCAGATGCTTACAAACTCTTTTTCATTGTTTAGATTCCGCAATATCAATAATCAACTTTTGGAAAAAATTACATCAGATAAACTAAATAAAAAGATAAAAAAACAAATCGATACACTAGATACTCTTCTGAAAAAATATTCAAATGCAATGAGAGCAGGAGATTTTTACACAAGCCATGCAGGAAGTGAAGGAAATATCATATCAGATGTAAAAGAAAATATCTCAAAGAAGAGTATAGAAATTGAAAAGATGCTTGTAAAAGAAGCAAAAACAAATAGCTCCCCTGCTCTAGCAAACACCATAAAACTTTACAGAAGCGAGAAAGAAGAGATGTTATGTTCCATTAACTCTCCGCAGGATGTGACTATATATCTCTCTCCAAGTAGAGGGTATCCTACAATCAATTCAAGCAGAGGTGATGTTCGTGGATGGATGCTTACCTATTTTTGGGATAAAGTATATTCTTTTATTGGTCTTTCTGCAACTATTCTTACATCTAATGATGAACAAAAAGGCTCAAAATCAGCATTTGCAAGACTAGGCATTGTTCGTGGAAATATGCAACAATATGAGAACTTTGTGAAGTCTATAGATAGTTTTGCCAAGAGTTATAATAGAATGCCTTCAATAGAAGACACTGAATACATTAGACTGTATGAGTTTATAGAGATGCAAAAGAGAGGCTATGTTGAAGGATGGCTCTCTGATGAAAAAGAGAAAATTATCATTGATATACTAGGGATTGCATTTTTTGCTGGATTAAAAAGAGGAGAAAGAATTGAAAGAAAATTTCAAAGAGTAGAACATATAAAATATGGTGTTGTTTCTTTTAAACCGATTTTCAAAAAAGAACAAGCGAAAATATATTTGCCTTGTGAAGATTTAATTCCACCGCAACTTCAAAATTCAGAGGAAGAGAGTAATTGGTTTGATGCCATTGCTGAAATTGTTACAAAAAATCATGAAGGCAAAAACAGTATGCTTCTTTGCGGGAGTTTTTATGAAGCAGAAGAGATTTCAAAAAGGCTCTCTCTCTTAAATAAAGATACCAATATTATTACTGCACAGAGAAACAGTTCTACAAGTCAAATGGTTGCACAGTTTAAAAAAGAAGGCGGAATACTTGTAGGAACAAGAAACTATGGAACAGGAATAAATCTCCCTAGAAAAGAACTTGAAAAACTCTTTATAGTAAAGTTACCATATCCTATATTTACTACAAAAAAATGGCTTGATATAAAAGAGAAAGACAGAAAATTCAACACTTCGTTTTATTACTCTAGTTATATTTCTGAAATGATTTTAAACTTTAGACAATGGATAGGAAGGCTTATAAGAACTAAAGAGGATAGAGGTGAGCTTTTTATACTTGATAGTAGAATCTATAAAAATACAGTCAAAAACTCTCTATTTTATTGGCTTGATAAAATGGGAGTAATCCAAGCGGAGAAGCTTTGTTATAATTATGAAAAAGGAATAGATGATAGCTCAAAGCAGAGCAAAGCTGTGTTGAGTGAGATAATATCGAACATGAATGCTGACAAAGATATTAAAGAGTATCTTTTGGAAAACCTAGAATCTATTGTTTCAAAAAAAGAATTACCTATTCCTCTTCAAGATGTTAAAGATAGAGATTTTAGAAAAAGATATAGAGTTGTTCGACAACAAATTCTATCTAATGAAGGAGGAATATTTAAAAACTATCTCAATTAAATGATTTTTAAGTTTTTAGAAATCCCAAAAACAGGGGTTTGATATAGAGAAAGTTCTTTGATTTAGTATTGTTTAAGTTTAATATTTTTATTGGAAAACTAATAAAATCCCTATTTTTAGGGATTCAATTAGGGTTTTATAGCTTACTTTAGAGGTTTAAATACTATTTGTATTTGTTTTGCTTGTGAGCTGTTCATAGTTTTATAGCTTACTTTAGAGGTTTAAATCTAATAGCATTTATAAAGTTTTTGTGCTTGTCGTGGACTTTATAGCTTACTTTAGAGGTTTAAATAAGATTGTTTCCATAAAATACCAAAAAGGAATTTGTTTTATAGCTTACTTTAAGGGTTTAAATCTGATGTTGTTTATAGAGATTTGGAGTATTTTGTTGTTCTATAGCTTACTTTAGGGGTTTGAATCCACCCTGCTGATTTAAGAATGATTTGAGGTTAAGTCTTATAGCTTACTTTAGTGGTTTAAATATAATATGCCTTAAAATTTTAACTTCATCAGATTGTTCTATAGCTCACTTTAGGAATTTGAAATTGGTGTGAAATCTTTAATCTTTTTTATGTTGTAGCCATAATAAAGAAGATGAAGATAAAAAAAAGTGAGATTGTATTTCTTCAATTAAATATAAATGCTTCATGTTTGGACGGCAACTACCGTAATTACTATGGAGATGTTCGCAAATTTATGGAAGCTAATGGGTTTGAGTGGCAACAATGGAGTGTGTATCTGGGAATGAAGCCATAAATGCGGTTAGTTGTGTTGCTGTTGTGCAAAAACAAGCAAAACACTTTCAATGGTTTTCAGCCTGCATCAAAGATATTAGAATGTTACGAATTGAGGAAAACAACGATTTGATGCCTGTTGTTGTATGAGCCGTTTTACTATTAAATATTATTAGAATTTCTGAAATCTAGCTTCTCATAAAGAAGTCGCTATTATCCCTGTTTTTATCTCATTTACATTTTTCACTATCTCCCATATTGACAGCCCCACCAGATTGGTATCCATCTATAAACACAACAAGAGACTCATTGATACAAAATTCATTAATAGTAATATAGCCCGACTCTTTTGTCTTTAGTGTAGTTTGATTCACAAGAGAAACACCATTGTTTTTAGATGCAGAAATTTCCTTTTCGATTGATGGGATTGAATCAGTCGAACATCCGCTAAATCCGATTGCCAAAATACAAACAACACAATAGTTTACTGCTTTTCTATTCATAACTATCCTTTAATAATGATTTTATGTCAATTTTGTTTCTTGCCAACTCAGCCATCAATACAGAAATGATTGCTATGTTCTTTGGCACAGCTTCTCTTTGCTTTAAATTTGTGATTGAATTTGGATGAGAGCCTATAAGTTCCGCAAACTCTTTTATCGTAAGCCCTGCTCTTGCAATATTTAGTTTTAATTCTTTGTAATCCATTAAACTACCCTACTCGGTCTCTCTACACCTTTTAATAAAAAGCTTGTATAGTTTTCAAAAAATCTTTGAATATCCCATTTGTATGCGACTGATTCTCCGTCAATAAAGACATATATAGCTTTATCTTCTTTTCCAGCAGTATGACCGTATTCATTGATAAAATTTGCCATATTGCCTGCTCTTCTATAATCTTTAATTACAGCATCATTTTTTTCATTTACCAATACAACCAGCTCCACTCTTTTTGGTTCTGGCAATATCCAATCTAGTTTTAGCGTTACGGAATCTAGTTTTTCTCGCAGTTTAATATAGTTCATTTGGTTCATCCATATAATTTGTTTTTGATTCAAGTTCGATACTCTTTCTTATTCTCTCTTTTGCCTCTTCGTTTATGTAAATGACCTCAGTCACTATATAATTATAATATTTACCTGTTTCAAAGTACATTAGAACTCCTTGAATATTTATAGTGGCATTATAGCAAAAAACAAAAGCAAAAGCAAATCTATAATTTGTAAAACAAATCGTATAATTTGTTTTTTCCTTGACAAGAGATGATTAAATATTGTATAATTTTTCAATCAAAAGAAAAAAGGAATTAAAAAATGGCAGTAAATGTTCCAGAAAATGTAATTATTGAAGTAGCAAAAAAAGAAGAAAATTTAGGCTACTATCTTGGCAGAGGCGGTCTAAACCGTGCCAATTTTAAAGACAACAGGTGGAATCCTATTTATTACAATAGCTACACTATAAATCCGTATTCAGTACCTACGGGGATTTTAAAGCTTATAGAGTCACTATGGAAAAAAGAGATTATTCAGCTAGAGCCTAAAGATGAAGACGACAGTGTTTGGATGGAGAAAGAAAAAGAAGAGTTCGCAAAATTCCAAGACTTTGTAAAGCTTCTTACCAAATCTGCAAAAAAAATCAGACGAGCAAAAAATCTTGAAGATGCACTTGACTTGCTTCAAGGATATTTTCGTGCAAATCTCAATGATAACGGATGGATATATAGAAAGGATATGCAAAACGATAGACACTACCCTTTCTTGGTTACAAAAATGCAAATTCAAGAAGACAAATATGATGGAAGAAGAAGATGGATAGAGATTTCTCTTAAACAAAACTCCAAACATGAAACAAAAAAAACAACGATTGAAATAGAACCATCAGACCTTAAATTACATAAAAACTCAGTGGTTGATGTCATTCGTGCAGAAAATATTCTTTTTGAAACGGATGAGCTTAAAAAAGAATATGAAGAGTATATTCAAGATTTCTACGATAAAGAGCTTACTCAAAACAAACAATATGTTGGCAAAGATGGAGTAAGATATATCAATGATAATGTTTATGAAAAAGAGAAAACAAAAGGGAGATTTGGAGGCAGAATCAAACTCTTTTCCGCATCTCGCTTGGTAAATCATGCCGACAACTGTCCTATTCCGTTTGACCCTCTTATTTACATGTTTAATCTCAATAAACATCAATTTGAGTGGGTTGATACAAGAGATATTGAAGAATATGTGTACGATGAAAAAATTGTTGAAAAACTTATATTGCCAGAAGACCATAAAGGACTTATTAATATTTTAGTAAGCGACTTCATTAATGATAATGGTGACGATATTATTCAAGGCAAATCTGGAGGAACGATAGTCCTATTGAGAGGGATTGCAGGGGTTGGTAAAACTTTAACTGCGGAAATCTATGCAGAGCTAAAAAACAAACCTCTTTATAGTGTTCACAGCGGACAACTAGGAACAAATGGAACTAGGGTTGAAGAGAAACTAAAAGAGAGTTTTGAAAGAGCTGAAAGATGGGGTGCTGTACTTTTGATAGATGAAGCGGATGTGTATATTAGAGAGCGGGATAACGACACAAATCACAATGCTATTGTTGCATCTTTTTTAAGAGTAATGGAATACTATAACGGTTTGATGTTTATGACGACAAACCGTTCTGATGATATTGATGACGCAATTCTTTCAAGATGTATGGCAGTTCTCACATACACATATCCAAAAGAGGATGTGAAGTCAAAAATGTGGGAAATCTATCTCAAACAATTCAACATCAATTATAATGACGATTTTATCAATAAACTCAACAAAGAGTTTGATGAGGTGACGGGAAGAGATATTAAAAACATTACAAGGCTTGCAAGTCGATATATACAAGGGTACAATATCGAGAAAGCAAGTGTTGACATTTTTGTTAAATGTGCTGTATTTCGTGGCATTAAAGAAATTACAGAATAAAAGGCTTGTCCTGTAGTAGGCATGAGTTTGATTACTTTAAAAAATATGGGAAATTCCCAAGAAAAAGATAGGATTGAATATGTTTGAACTAAAACTTGCACAGTTTGAAAACGAAGACAAAAGGCTTCCACCAAAGTTAGCATTAAAAACTAATTGTGGATATTTTTACTTTACTAACTATATTCAAGTTGGTTATGAGATAGTTTTAAGACAAGGCGACAGAGATATAGGGAGGCTTACCTTTAGTGATAAGCCGTTACAGACCTTTAAATCTCAGTTTGAGAAAATTTTAAATTCATATAAAAAGGAAATAGAACAATGAAAAAAATCTTAGGTACTACATTAGTAGCAATGGCATTAGCAAGTGGAGTCATGGCAAACACAGTTAGTTCGGAAAACTCTCCAAAACAGATTGAGGAAAATCACAATTTTTCTTCATTGGTTGATATGCAAAAGGTAACTTCTTGTCCTCAATATACAAAAGTCGTATCATATAAAAATGTAAACAGTCACGATGAAGTTGTATCGATAGAAGAAAATGGAAACGAAACAATCCCAAAAGTAAAAACTTTTAAAGATGGTTTATCGGTTCTTATATCTGCTTGTGTGGATAAAGGTGGGGATTTGCGATTAAAAATCAACAATACTTTTTATAAAACGATTAAAGAGTAAAAAAATAAAAGGTTAATAAAATATGACACAAAGAAAAAAGATTGATTTGCTCTTTAAGATTGATTCCGCTATTGAATCTATTGTGAGTGATACAGAAATGGATTTTTGTGGTTCTTGGTGCAATGTTGATGTTTTAAAGTCAATGTTAAAAACACCTACATATTCAAACTCCATCAAGCATTTAATATCTCTTGTAGAGAATAGAATTGAAAATGCTGGCGGTATTGAAAAATTACTCGATGATGAGAATATAGTAAAGCTTCTTTCAGAGGCTAGTGAGAATGGTATTTACATCAATTCATACGAAAATTTTATAGCTTGAAGACAAAAATGAGTAGCGAAACATGTCAGCAGAAACAAAAAGCTTTACTGTAGATAAATCAATTATTACACATCTCATAACTCATCAAGCAGGAAGCATTGAAAAAGCAATTTTAGAGCTTATAATGAACTCAATAGATGCAGGAGCAACGAAAATCTATGTTGACTATACCAGAGAAGGTTTGGTAGTTAAAGATAACGGCTCTGGATTCCCTTCTCGACAATACATAGAAGACTTTTTCGGTGTGTTTGGTGCTCCTCATCAAGACGGAGATAGCACCTTTGGAAAATTCCGTATGGGAAGAGGACAGGCTTTTGCCTACGGGTCGTCTGTTTGGAGAAGTTCACAGTTTGAGATGTGTGTTGATATTAAAGAAAACGGACTCTCTTATTCACTCATTGAGAATTTTGATAATCTTGAAGGGTGTGAAATCACTATATATTTCTATGAAGAGCAACAAATACAGCATTATGAATTCACTAATATGGTTAAATATAGCGATGTTGATATTTTCATTAATGGAGAGAAAATAAATGAAGTTGTTGATGAATGGACTTACGAAAATGAGTATTTCTATTTTAAAGAAGATAAAAATAACTACACTTTAAAAATCTACAATCAAGGTGTCTTTGTAACAAGGAATTATGACGGGTACTTAAATGGAATTTTGGTATCCAAAAGACCTCTTGAAGTGAACTTTGCAAGAAACTCTATTATAGAGAATGAGTGTGAGGTTTGGAAATCATTTAGGCAGTATGTAGAGAAGAGAATGGAAAGCGAGGCGGTCAAAGGAATAAATAGGGTCATCCCTGTTCACATGGCTCACTATTATATAGAGCTCTTCTTTGAATATAAAATTGAGGCAAAACAGTTTTTATCCCTTAAAATATACAGAGATATGAGTGGAAAATATTACAATATCTTTCAACTATTGGATTCAAGATTTAAGCACATTGTTATTGAAGATAAAAACCACTCTTCTATTTGCGATTCTTTAAACCAGATGGATAATATTCTTATCATTGATAAATATCTTGAAAATGCTATCGGAGAGCATGATGGTGTTTATACAGACGGAATAACAACAGTGCATGAATTGATAATCGCTCAACTCAATATATTGATGTTTGATTTTCTCGAAATGCAAACATCGTCAGAAGATGGAGAGCCGATACAAAGTGCTTACTACAAAGAATATAAAAAATTTTTAAAAAGATTAAGTGTCTATAATATTGACGGCATCTATAAAAGAACAAGAGAGCTTAGGAAGTGTTTTGAACACTATAATGATGTGTTGGCATTAGAAAAAGAAAACCCTGTTGAATATGTGGTCTATAAAAAAGAAAATCTTGATGCCTTTAATAGAGATATTTACAATATCGTAAAAAGAATGTCTAAAGGCATATACAGGTTAATGCGAAACAACACAACTTCCACAACACAAGAGAGAAATATATTGTTTGGAGATTCGCAAGAGAGGCTTCACGGTTGGACTGATGGAGAGAGCTATATAGTTATTGATATGGCTCTTATAAATAGTGCCAAAACAGGTGTCAAAGAGATAGAGAATATTGCACATACTATTCTGCATGAATATTGCCACAGTGAGAACGACATCAAAGATTCTGCTCACAGCATAGATTTCTTTACAATGTTTCACAATGCTCTAAGCCCTCATCCCTATTGCAATTCTATCTCAGAGCTTGTGATGATGTTTATTAAAAGTTATGTGAAAGTTGCAAACAAGCATAATGTCCGTGTTTCAAAGAAGCTTATAAGACATGCTGGAACGCCTTGACAAAAGTTCTATAAAATTACTCTGAAACTTGACAAAAGTTCTATGAAATTACTCTGAAACTTGACAAAAGATAATATATCGTGATATAATACGATATATTAAAGAAAAAGGAAACACATGGATTTGAAACTATGGTATCTTGACAAATTCAAAAGAGGTCAATTTGATAAGACAGAAGAGTGTAAAGAAAAGAGCGAAACAGGCAATATAATCTCGATATTTGACGGTGATGTCACAACTTACATTTACGAGAAACCAGAATATTTCAAAATGGATGATTTACGAAATTTCATTGCAAATTCTTATGGGGAAGGATATGGAAGTTGGACTGCAAAATATAGAGAAGAAGGGAGTGATATTTTTGTTGATTTTAACGGTTCTGTTGATGGTACAGTTGAAGATTTAAAATCGCTATGCTTTAAAGATGAAGATGGTGATGAAGAGTATTGGGAAATTTTTATTGGTGACAAATCAGACCTCTTATGTACCAATGCTTTTATGTCCGAAGATGAGGTTTTAGCGACATTTTCTCATCTTAGAAAATGCAAAGAGAAATAATCATAATGACACTAGAAAAAACTAGAGAAGCATTGGAAAATTTCAAATCTATCCGATTTGACAGTAAAGCAACAGAATATGGATTTATTTTATATAGAGACCATGATGGTGTTTTAGTGTCATATTCAGACCATATTAGTTATGCTTGATTTTAATAATATTTCTGGCAAAAACAAAGGCAAGCTTCAAGTCACAAAGCTTGCTAAATATCTTGGGAAAAACGAATCAACACTAAGAGCTTTAAAAAAGAAAAACCCTAAGATGCTGAAAATCTTACATCTTGGCTCTCTTTGTGATGCGAATGGTGTGACCGAAGCAGACATTAAAAATATTGTGAGCTTAAAAGAGGAGAAGGATTGATATGAAGTTTCCATTTATAGAAAAAAGGGATATTGTTGGAGATATTAAAAGAAAGCCAAAAAGGCTGAGAAATAAATCCATGAAATGCAAGTATGCCTTGATTATCGAAGATGATTTCGGCTATAGAAAAGCGGAATAGTATATCTGTACTGAAAAAAAGATTCAGCAACTTCTTTTTAAAAAATATATTCTCCTAAAAAGAAAAGCCATCAAAGATGAAGACTCTCTCGGTGGAGATTTAAAACTCAAAGCAAGAATGATTGAATCAAAAAAAGTATATGAAGTAAGGCTCGATGTCGGATTTAAGCTTTTTCATCGTATCTACTATGAGAGATTAGATAACAATGTTACTCATCTTGTAGTGCAACATGATATGCACACTTCGCACTATCATGGATATTTTGACAGAGCAACAGCATTTAAAATGGCAGTCGATACAGCTTTAAAAGATTCCAGATATTCTAAAGATACAGACGATGAAGATGAAGTGAAAATTCGCAAAGTATTTTTCAATAAGTCTCTGCAAGTTAAATTCGACTATTGGTATCGATGTAGTTATGAATACGATGAGTGGGATGAAAGCAGTGTAGTGATTGTTGCGAAACTAATTGAATTTAAAAAAAGGGGATAAAGATGTTTTTCGGACTAGGAAAAAAAGGTAAAACAAAAATGGTAGAAGATGAGATTAAACAAGTTGTTGGCAATGGTGGTGGTGTTTTGGCGGTTGAAGGTAAAGAACCAGACAAAGAAAAAACAAAAGATGTAAAGAAGTTGGAAGTTGTTGTAGAAGTCGGAGACTTCATCATAAAAGACAATTCAATTCAAGAGGCACTTGGTGGAAGATTCTTTGCTGAACTCAAAGGAAATAAATTGCATTTGAGCTGTATGGATGACTGTTCGCCTTACTCATCTTTCGGCAATCAGGTTATTGTTGGAAATAACAACACAATGTCATGTGGAAACATAACAATTAGTCAAACATGTGCTAATGGGATTCAAGACAATAGAAATTACAGTGGTTGCTCAATACAAAAAAACAATGGTGTTGAGATTCGCAACTATGGTGGTAAAAAAATCGAGATAAACACAACAAGAGATATTCCTATCTACATCAATGGAAAGCTTGTTGAGAGTACAAAAGATGACTCAGAGCAAGAAGAAATAGATGATGACAGCATCGAGAAATTTTCTCTTGACGGCTATTGTGTTTCTGATATTGTCATAGATGGTGCAGGAAGTATGATTGCAACAGATGAACACATATACCACAATATGCCTGCATTGATTGTAAAAGGCAGTGGAGATATTGTTTTTGATTGTCGAAAAGAGAAAACCGAGCTTGAAGGTCTTGCCTGCTTTGTTAAAGGTAGCGGAGATATTGAAGTAAAGAATGTTGAAACAAAAAATCTTGAAGTAGAGGTGCGAGGTAGTGGCGATATTCGCTTAATTAATGTAAATGGTGACAAGGCAAATTTCTCCATCAAGGGAAGCGGAGATATTGTCGGAAGAAAAGTTGTGTTTGAAAGTAAAAGTAAAAGCATTAAAGGTTCTGGCGATATTGTCGGAATTTAAAAAAATAGGAGAAAATTATGAGAAAAATTTATATTGGAATTGCAGGAAGTGGAAAAACAGTTGCTCTATTAAGAGAGTTGTCTTCAAATTCTTTTGTTATTGGTAAAAGTATTGTTGCTTGTCATCCACAAGAAAGAGAAAAGTATGATGAATGCTTAGAAAATGTTCAAGATTGGATTAAAGAAAGTGTTGCTAAAACAAAACAAATTGACATCCCATCCGATTGTCAAACATTAGTTGTTGATAATGCTGTTTTTAGCAAATCTTTCAAGCAATCGACCTTACCAATGAATTTCTTGTGGACTTTTCAAACTGTTGCTGAGTTCCTTCAAGTTTTTTCTGTTGAATTTTCTATTGAAGTAGAATTATCTTCAACAGAACTGATGCTTAAAAAAGAAGGTGCTCAGCATGAAAAAACGATTTGTTATGATATGGATTTAAAAACAATTAAAGTGATTGGGAGAACAAAAGAATCGAAAAAATATGATGAAAAAATCGACAAAATGATGAAAGAGATGTTCAGACTGCAAAATCATCTCAACAATGAAACAAACGGAGAGCAGTGGGTAGATGGAGCAACAAGAGAAGGTCGCCAAATCAATTGGAAGCGATGTCTCTACATGGAGGGGTCAGAACTTTTAAACAGCTTCGGATGGAAACATTGGAAGGGCATTGATAATCCAGATGACATTGAAAATGCAAAGGTTGAGCTTGTAGATATTTGGCACTTTATTATGTCTGATTTAATTACAAGACACCACAATGAATTTTCGATTGATGAAATCGCAGAAATTGCAAGAATGAGATATGAAGATAATCTTAAAGATGATAGTTGGAAAGAAAAAACTCTTATTGAGCTATCAGAAGCAATCATCAAAAATGCAATCAATGGAGAAAATGTAACCACAGAGTTTTTCAATATGATTAAAGCGATGCCAGACTTTACATTTGAAGATGTATATAAGCTCTATATCGGGAAAAACTGTCTCAATCAATTCCGCCAAGACAACGGTTATAAAGATGGCTCATATATCAAGATTTGGAATGGTAAAGAGGACAATGTTTATATGCAACAAATCATGGAGGAAAATCCTGATATTGGTTTTGAATTGCTTTATGCAAAACTTGGTGTGAAATACAAAAATGAAGTGCTAGGGATGTAAAATGCTTGACTTTAAATTAAATGTTTTGAATTTATTGTTTCTTTACAGTGGTGTTGTTTTAGCGAACTATATGTTTGCTTATTTCGGAGACAATAATTTTCAAAAAGCTCGGGATACTTCTTTTTATCAAATAGTTCCTTTTGTGACTATTGTTGTTATAGCAATGATTGATACAGTATCGCATTAATATAAGGTGTAGAAAAGTGAAAAAAATAATTATTAGACTATTGGAGTTTTTAAGATGAATAAAAGAACATGGACAACAATCAAACATAGCAAAGAAGAGGAAAGAGCTATGCTTTTTATTGTTTTTACAATAATCGCAGGTTGTATTTTGAGCGGAATTTTTACGGATGATGTTGTTAAAATAATAACTGAAATAAATAACAATTTGGGAGGAAGGCCTCACATTGAAAAGATTGAAAAGATTGAAAATACTTTTAATAGTATTTTTACTAATTTTATTTTTTCCATTCCTTCTTTTATTGCAGTTTATAGGTATGTAAAAAGAATAGATGTGTTTGCTGAAAAGAGAAAACTTGTACGAAAAACAAGCGGAACTTATCTCTTGGATAAATACTATTTGCGAATAATAATTCCGACAGTTTTTTTCGTTGGAATCATTTTTGATTTTTATAATTTCCACAAACCACTAGGACTCTTTTTGGTCTTTGCATCAATTGTAGGGTTTTTGATTTCAGGTGTTGTTCTTGAAGAAGAAAAAGAAGTAGTAATCGAGCAGTAAATAGCTAAACTCTAATTAGGCTCATCAATTACGATGAGCTTTATGAGAGTTTATATTTTATGATATAATTCTCAAAGGTCAACAGTTCACCTGTCTCTCGCATCCATTATGGAATGACAAATCTGTTAACATTAAATGATGCTTTGTAAATTGTGCAATAGTATCTATATGTGCGAGAAGTGTAGAATTAAAATAGCTATTGGAACAATTAAACACACAAAGGATTAACAATGTATATTAAAAGAATTTACACTTGCTGAAATCAAGCAAGAAGCAAAAGACCTCAAAACAAAAGAACCTAAACTTAAACACACCGAAGCTCTCAATAAAATAGCTCAAAAATATGGCTATGAAAAATATGAGATTTTCAAAGCAAAAGCAGGTAAAAACTGTTATATTGATATGCCAATGGATATTATTGAAATGTTGCCATTTTCAAGAGGCAATGAAAGTTTCAATCCTATGAAGAGTATAACGACAGAACTAGCATTTGGTGCAATATCTCTAGCAACACATGGAGCTTATGCAGATGTTTTTAATAAGCCATATCCAGATATGGCAATGAAAAAAGAAGAAATATTGTATATCATATCAGTATTGATAGAAGATATTGACATAAAGAATAGTGCCGTAATCTATCTTTCTGTGGAAAACGATGCTTTAATCATTAAAGAAAGAAAAAAAAGATAATCATAAGATTAAAGTGATTGGTAAAAACCTTCTTCTAAGTTACTCCTAT
>Ga0256836_1000059_pt1 | contig 69195 bp, 65 predicted proteins | sample 4561380metaG_FD_185974 | JGI IMG/M metagenome (GOLD analysis project Ga0256836, IMG submission 185974) | Hydrothermal vent microbial communities from Guaymas Basin, Mexico - 4561-380 | ecosystem: Environmental > Aquatic > Marine > Hydrothermal vents | place: Mexico: Guaymas Basin | collected...
CTCCGCCAAAATCAAGCCATGCGTTCATTTCATCCGCTACCATTCCAAACGGATACGCCGTAAACAGACTGAACGCCGGATTTTTACCTTTCCAGTAATACGGACCTGAATGAAACCCGTCAATAAGCCCCTTTGAACAAGCATCAAATACTCCAAGAGCAGGTACAAGTTCATTCGCTCCGTATATTTTGATTTTTAAAGCACCATCTGTAAGCTCTTTTACTCTATCAGCGAAATAATAAATCCCCTCACCCATAATCGGAAGAGTTTTAGGCCAAGAGAGACATACTTTTAACGTTTTTCTGGTTTTTGCGTAAAGATTGGTAGTAAACGCCGTACTCGCCACGGCTCCGACACCCGCAGTTTTTAGAAATTTTCTTCTATCCATTCTCTCTCCTTCGTTAAGAAATTGTTAATTCTACCGATAAATAATACCAAATACCGGGCAAAAATACAAAAAGGAATTTAATGGAAGATAAAAATTTAGACGATATTAACAATCTGGACTTTGAAAACGAAATAGAAGAAGTATCACTTGATAATGAAAATCTACCAAATAATTTAAAAAAAGAACTGAATTATTTAAAACAGATAAAAAATGCTTTAGATAAAACTACGATAATTTCCAAAACAGATAAAAACGGAATAATTACAGACGCAAACGCTGCCTTTGAAAAAATATCAGGATATAAAAAAGAAGAACTTATCGGAAATCCTCACAATATAGTAAGACATCCTGAAATGCCAAAAGCGGTTTTTAGAAAAATGTGGCAGACTATTCAAAAAGGAAAAATATTCAGAGGCATTATAAAAAACAGAAAAAAAGACGGCGGGGAGTATTATGTCTTAGCCAATATTGTCCCTATAAAAGACGAATCGGGTGAAATTGAAGAATATATAGCTATCAGACAAGACATAACAAAACAAATAACGCTTCAAAAAGAAAAAGAAGATTTTGTAAATAACGCAATTTTTTATCTTTCTAACAAAATACATTCACCTGTATATATTTTTAATAAATATACAAAACTGATAGACGAAGAATTACAATCTCCTAATCCGGATTTAAATAAAATAAAAGCATACAATGAAAATTTAAAAAGAGATTCGATGTTACTAGCTTTAACTGATAGAATTCTAAAAACACTGCTGGAATTTAATACTAAAAAGCAAAAAATAAATCTATCCTCTTTTAAACCTTTTTCCCTGTTTATTATGGTACTTAATAGATATAAAAATATTTATAATAAAAAAGTTTTTATATCTGTAAATGATAATATCAAAAAGACCGTAATTAAGACGGATAAAAAATATTTGACACTGACTTTTGAAATTATTCTAAACAATCTTCTGAAAGATAACATAAAAGAACTGAAAATAAATTTTACAAAAGATGAAGAATTTATTGAAATCACATTCGAATATTTTCAAAAAGAATTAAAAGAAATAAATTTTACAAACGGATTCAAATCAAATAAAGATATTGAAAATAACGTAGAAATGTATCTTTTAAAAAGAATCACTACATTTCTAAGCTATGAAACAGAGGCAAAAGAAAACAGATTAATACTAAAAATCCCTATTTTGCCTCCAAAAAAATTAATAAAATACAGCAACAACGGCATAACTTAAAAATATCATCAAATGCGAAAGGCCTTCAAGATAATTGGTCTCTCCGTCTTCCGTAGTCTTCCATACCAAAAGAATTGTCAATAATAACGCTCCCACCTGTAAAGGAGTAAAATCAAGAGTAAGTTTCACCCCTACAAGCATTGATAGGAAAATAAGAGCAGGAACAGTAAGAAGAATACTTACGGTACTCGCTCCCATAGCAATATTAATTACACGCTGCATCTCATCGTTTTTAGCAGCTCTTATAGCCGTGAATAATTCCGGGGCGACAGTAACGAATGCTATTAAAATCCCTACAAATCCTGCTGTTAAACCGAACTCCTTAAAAACAACCACTCCGTCATTTGCAAATATTTCAGAAAGTATCCCTATCAATACCAATAAAAATATCAAAAAAATTATATTAAATAAATTTGATTTTTTATCAAAATAATAATCTTCGTCCTCATCTTCTTTTAAATATTTTTTTACTCTGCTTCTTTTTTTAAATTTAAAGAAATGAACGTGCGTATCTGTTTGAAATCTGAAAATAAAAAAGTAAAATATTACTAAAAGCATTGAAATAATTACACTCGCTTTAAAAAGTGAATCTTGATCAGAATGAAGTGAAATAGTAGTAGGCACCAAAAGCATGGCGGCCGCTACAAATAAAACCGTGGTATAACTGGCAGAAGTATCTTCATTGTGTACCTGTTCTTTAAAACTAAGCCCTCCAACAAAAACCGCCAATCCGAGAAGTGCGTTTAAATCCACAATTACAGTAGCCACTATACCGTTTTTTACGGTTTCCAATACTTCAGGATGATGTTTCGCTTCCAAAATAACCATAAAAAGTATTAAAATTTCAACTAAAACGGCACTGAAAGTCAATATCATACTACCGAAAGGTTCTCCGAATCTCTCAGCCAAAATTTCGGCTATTTCCGAAATAGTAACCGCAAGACTTCCTATACCTATAGCCGCAAAAAGAGTAGCTAAAATATGAAATCCCTTAAGATGAAAAATAATAGCAAAAGGAAGTGAAAAAAATCCTACAATAATATCCCAATAATCCTTAAAAATTTCAACATATTTATTTTCTTGTATTTGTTTTTGCCGCTGGTGCAATTTAACTCCTTAAAAAATGATTTGCTTTTTTAATAAAATACACATCTCCGTATGATTTAAAAAAATCATATGCTTTTTTTGAAGCCGAAATTTTATCATATTCTCCTAAAAATATTTCTATTTTAACCTCTTTTATTTCTTTTATTTTTTCCCAATTAAAAGTAAATAATCTTAATAATTCCTTTTCGTTACATTCACAGACATAATTAAAATCCGGAAGTCCGGCTTTTTTTAGAAATTGCTCAATGTAAGCTTTTTTATTTTGTTTAAACGCTTTTAAATTAATATCGATAAGTTTTTTATTATAATCAAAAAAAGCAGGAGAAAGTAGCTGAAGTTTATCAACTCTTTCGTTTGAATTTAAGACAAAATCAACTGCATCCTGCGCCCCTTTACTAAAACCGGCAACCACATATTCTTTATCTTCAAGAAAATCATTAAAAAGTTCCTTTTCGTTACAAAGACAAAAACCGCTAAAATATTTCATTTTTAATTTTTTTCAAATCTTCCTTATGAATCACTTCATCTTTTAAAAGTTTTTCATATGCTTTCTCAATCATTCGGATATTGCTATTATATAAAACTTTTGTCTCTTTATAGGCTTCTTCCAAAATCTTTGCTATTTCGCCCTCGTCTCCGACGACACTTTCACCCATTCCATATTCTTTAATCATCTTTAAAGCAAGTTCGCGTGCTTTTTTTATGTCTTTATGTGCGTTTGAATATTTTTCGTTAAATTTTTCTTCTACAGCCACTCTACCGGCAAGAAGAGTTTCTATTTTACTCATAATTTCAGTTTTTGAGATTATTTCTTTGTCTTCTTCTTTAAAATCGTCTTTAACCAAAGAAATTCTTTCAAAATCCACTCCCAGCCAGTCTGCAGTTACAGCTTTAGCCGCCTGATAATAACTCAAAATCTCTTTTTCTTTAGGAGAGTAGGTGTTAAGCCTTTTCTTACCCATCAATACTTTATCTTTTACGGCATAAAAATCGGATTCTTCCACATAAGGTTTTCCCTGTTTTAACGCATGAATACTTGCTTCATTTACCAGAGAAGCCAGAGCCGCACCACTGAAACCTACTGTCATTTTTGCTATATTTTCCAGATTGCCTTTAAAAGGTTTGTTTTTTAAATGAACTTTCAATATCTCCATTCTGTCTTTGAGTCCCGGAAGTTCTACGAATATACGCCTGTCAAATCTACCCGGGCGCAAAAGAGCTTCATCAAGAAGTTCCACTTTATTCGTCGCACCTATTACAATAACACCTTCACTTCCTTCAAATCCGTCCATTTCTGTAAGTAACTGATTCAAAGTCGCTTCTCTTTCATCATTTCTCAGATTTCCTCTGGCTTTACCTATGGCATCTATTTCATCAATAAAAATAATACTTGGAGCCATTGCCTTTGCTTTTGAAAACAAATCCCTAACTCTTTTAGCACCCACTCCCACATACATCTGAACGAAACTGCTCCCGCTTTGATAAAAAAACGGTACTCCGGCTTCTCCGGCAAGAGCTTTTGCTATAAGAGTCTTACCTACTCCAGGAGGGCCTACTAAAAGAACACCTTTTGGAAGATTGATTCCGAAACTTCTGTATTTCTCAGGATTTTTTAAAAAATCGACAATTTCTATCAGTTCTTCTTTTACTTCGTTAATACCAGCCACGTCTTTAAAAGTGTAATTCGACGTTATAGGTTTTATTACGAAATCTTTTTCAATGCCCGTATTCATTTCCACCTGAACCTGTTGCGGCGGTTGAGACTGAGGTGCTATTTTTTTTATTAATATTAAAAAGAAAATAAAAAAAATAAAAACAATAATAACTCCGAGTATTTGAGAAAACAATACGCTGAAATTCAAATCTCCGGATTTGATACCCGCCGCTATTAATAATATAAGTAAAATCGCAACTGTTACTGACGTAATAATGATATTTTTACTATTCTTTGACATTGAAATCTTCCTTTACTTTATAATCTTTTACCTTCAACCATTCTCCTTTGTTTAGTTCTTTTTTTATTTTCATTTTATTATAATATTCGTCATATCCTATGGAATATCCGTTCTTATAATCTTCGATATGAACCGTAACTTCACCGATTTTTTTTCTAAAATTATAATTATTTTTTTTAATGATTTCTTCTAAAATCTTGGCTCTTTTTTTTGCCACGTCACCTCTAACATCCTGTCGCAATGTGGCGCTATAAGTACCGTCTCTTGGAGAATATCTAAAAACATGAATATGTGTCAAGGGATATTTTTTAAAATTTTCAAGCGCTTCATGCCATATCTCCTCACTCTCTCCGGGGTGTCCCACGATAAAATCGGTACCCAAAGCTATTCCCATATCAGCAAGTTTTTCAAATAACGGAAGTGTCGAAGAAACTCTGTTTCTTCTTTTCATTATTCTAAGCATTTTATCACTCGTATGCTGAAGAGCTATATGAAGATGTTTTTCAAGTATTCCGTTTTGGGTAAGCTCGATCAATCTCTCATCAATCTGGCTTGGTTCAAGAGATCCGAGTCTTATTCTTTTAACACCTCTTATTTTGCTGATTTTTTCTACAAGACCGCTAAGGGAAGTTCCGGTATCTTTACCGTAACTTCCCATATTGATACCTGTGAGTACAAATTCACTGATACCTCTTTCCTTTAATTTTTTAATCTCTTCTAGAATCAATTTTTCATCAAGACTTCTCGAATGCCCTCTGACTTTTGGAATAATACAATAAGCACACTCAAAATCACAGCCTTCCTGGATTTTTATAAATGCTTTTGTTTTATCGAAATTTTCTACAATTTTTCTGTTTACAAAATCAAAATCACCGAGTTTAATTCCTTTGAAATTTAAAAAATTATCTATTTCTTCTTTGTATTTGTGACCTAATACGGCTCTTACTTTTCCTTCACTGAAAAGTTTCTCCCCTTGAGTATAAGCAGCACATCCTGTTAATAATATCTCCTTATCCTGCCATTTGTTTATATACTGTCTTAAGTCCCTGTCGGCAAAATTGGTAACGGTACAGGAATTTACGATAATCAAATCTGCTTCATTTTCATTTTTTACAATTTCAGCGTTTATAATATTTTTCATAAGTTCGGTATCGAAAATATTACTTCTACAGCCGAATGTTTTAAAATATACTTTCACTATCTTCCTTTAAAAAATTTCCTAAAAATTCCTATTTTTCCTGATAATCTATTTTTATTAAGTATATAATAAAATACCGGTAAATAAAAGAGATTTAATAATGTTCCCCACATAAGACCGAATCCTAAAGCAATGGCAAGAGGCTGTAATATTGCACTTTGTCCGTATGGGAAAAACATTAAGGTAGAAAGACCGAAAAATGTCGTAACAGACGTTAAAAGAATCGGTCTTAATCTTTGAGAGGCTTTTTGTAAAATTTCTTCAATGTTTTTTGCCTTTTTAATAAAATCTATCATAACTATACCATCATTTACAACAACCCCCGCAAGTCCTACAATACCAATCATTCCGAGCATCGTCATATTCATACCCATAACCATATTTCCGATTATCACACCTAAAAATGATAAAGGAATTACCGAAATCACCACAAATGGTAACATTATCGAATCAAACGTTAAAACCAATACAAGAAATATCAACAACAATGCAACTACCAAAGCAGCTTTTAAATCTTTCATAAATTCTTTACTTGTTTTAGCCGCACCGCCTATTATCACTTTTAAACCTTCTTTTTTTAATTCATTCAAAACAGGAGTGATTTTTTTATAAAAATCGGAAGTCGTTATTATTTTTTTATTCAAAGAAGCATAAACGCTTTTAGCGGCTGTTCCGTCATATTTATGTATTTTTTTAAAGTTTCTTTTTATTACGAAATCAGCAATTTTATCAAGTTCAATATATTTTTGAGAACCCGGTATATTTATTCTAAAATGAGACAACTCATTTAAAGAATCTTTATTTTTATCTTTTATAATTATTTTTACAACACCATCTTCGTCAAACGTTTTTGCAAAATCAGTCTCTGCAAAAAAACCTCTTAAAAGAGAATAAACATTTACTTCGTTAAAACCGAGTTTTTGACCGTATTTGTTTATTTTCAATTTTATCTCATAAGCACCAAGTTCAGCATCGTCATATATGTTATAAACTCCCGGTATGTTTTTCATTATCTTTTCAAGTTTTTTTATTGCTTTTAATATTTTTTCTTGAGAATTCCCGGCAATACTTATTACAACATCACTTTTAACTACCCCCGCCTGTGGTACTATTACATTAATTTCTTTAAGACCCGGTATTTTTATCTTTTTTAAATCCTGTTTAATAAGTTTAGCAAGTTCCCAGGAAGTATGAATTCTTGTCTGTTTTTCAACTTTTATAGGCTGAAAGAGAGGAGCTATATATTTATTGTAAATGTCACTTGGTTTTTTATCGTTTAAATCCACAAAAATATGAAAATAATTCTCTCCCGTATTTGCTTCGCCTTTATTATTCATTTTCATCCCTACAACAGTTGTAAAACCTTCCACATCTTCTCCCAAATATTTTTTCAAAACTTTTTCAACAGGCTCAATCGCCTTTGAGGTTTGAATAATAGTATAGTTGTTTTCGAGCATACCGTTTACATATATCTGACTTGCGTCAAAATCAGGAAAAAGCTGAAATTTTGAATGTTTAAAACCGATTCCAAGCATAACAGGGACGGCAATTAAGAAAAATGCTAACGTTAAATATCTGAATTTAAAGAAAACAAAAAGTATTTTTTTATAAAAATTTTGGAATTTCTCCCAAAAAACCTCTTTTTTTGAAGGCACGACTTTTAAAATCTCTTTTGAATGTAGCGGCAAAAATACAAATGCTTCAAAAAGAGAACTTAATATCAAAACAGTAATCATAATCGGTAGAATTTTAATAAACACTCCTATTTCCCCTTTTATTAAAAGCATAGGCAAAAATGCCAAAACGGTAGTGGTGGCAGCAGCCACCACAGGCCAAAAAACTTCCAGAGTCCCGTCTATTGCCGCTTGTATTTTTGTTTTTCCCATTTCCATATGGCGATAAATATTCTCACCAACCACTATCGCCTCATCCACTATCATCCCAAGTGCTATCAAAGCTCCGAGCATTGAAAGTAAATTTAAAGAAAAATCCAAATAATCCAAAGTTATAATAGCAATGGCAAAAGATGTAGGAATTCCTAGTGTCACTACTAATGAAATTCTCCAGTTTAAAAAAATCCACATAATAAAAAACACTAAAATAAGTCCGAATATTATATTACTAACAACTGTATTAAACCTATTTCTAACCCATTTACTCGTATCTGTTGAAATACCGAAAACCACTTCCGGGTGTTTTTGATGATACTCTTTTAAAATCTCTCTTATTTTTTTAGATAAAGCTATCGCGTCTCCACTCTCACCTTTTCTTACATCGATTGTAAGATTTGGAATTCCGTTGTATTTTCCAATCTGTGTAGGTTTTGCGTACTCTTTTTTTATAACTGCTATATCTTTTAGCCTTACGACTTTATCGCCAACTTTTATTATAGTTTCGTTAAAATCTTTTACACCTTGAGGAAACATCGAAATAAAATAATGTTTATTACTTTCTATTTTACCTATTGGAAAAATCGTATTCAGCTGAGAAAGAGCATTAATAAGCTGGGATTTATCCAATCCCAATGCTTCTATTTTTTGATTATCAAGAATAAAATAAATGTTTTTATCGCTATCACCTCTTATATCAACCTGAGTTAAATCTTTTAATCGAGTGAGTTTCTTTTTTATTTCATCCGCAGCTTTTTTTAACTCATCTTTACTCAAAGTACTGCTGGCAACTGAAATAAACATTAAAGGAAATGCTTTTTTCGCAATAGTAACGGTCGGTTCATTCATATCGCTCGGGAGGTCTTTTTTTACATTTGCAATAACAGTTTTAAACTCACTTAAAAGCTCAAGTTTATTACTGCCGGGTTTTAAACTTACCGTAATTACAAAGTTTCCGTTACTGATTATACTTTCAATTGAAGCAACTTCCTGATAAGTTTTCAATTCATCTTCAATTGAAATTACCGCCATTTTATCAAGATTTTCAGGACTTGCTCCGGGATACGCTCCTTGAATTAAAATCTTATCAAGAGTAGCAGGAGGAAAGAGTTCTTTTGGTACATTTTTATAAGCTATGATTGAAGAAATTATTACGATTATGAATAACGTATGTGTAAATGCGGGTTTTTTTATAAAAAATTCTATAAATTTTCTCATATCCCCTCTTTTTTGAGGGAATTTTATCATAATGTAAATAAGCGAGTGTTAAAATTCACTTGAATTTAAACGATTTTTGAATTTAAGTTTCTCTATTTTAGAATGTAAAATAGAATTTTCAGCTTTCAAAGAATAATATTCGTTTAAAAGTTTATTGATTTTAACCGAATAATAATAAATCTGATTTGATATATAAATTTTGGGGATAAGAAGTACAAGAACAAAAATTGACGCTAATATAAGATTTCTGATAATTGTTATAGATATTTTTCTCTCTTCAATAATCCCGTCAATTCCACTTAATAAAGCTTCTTTTTCACTCATCCTTTCTCCTTACTTTGTAAACATAAACCCCCTAAGTTTTGCACTTCTGCTTCTTGGATTTTTCTTTATTTCTTCTTTTGTAGCAGTTATAGGTTTTTTAGTTAAAATTTTACCCTTTTGATTATTTCCCCCACATTCGCATCTCATTGCTTCAGGCGGGCAAATACATTTTTTCGCCCACTCTTTAAACCTGTTTTTAACGATTCTATCTTCTAGCGAATGAAACGTAATTATACCAAGAATCGTACCCTCTGACGCAATTTTTTCAGACGCGTCCAAAATATTCTCAAGTTCTTTTAATTCATTATTTACTTCTATTCTGATTGCCTGAAAAACGGGAGCTAAATCTTTATTGTTTTTAAGTCCCGCTTTCATCAAAACTTCACTTAATTCTTTATTTGAAACGATCGGTCTGTTTTTTATAATAAAATCGGCAATTTTTTTATATCTTCTCTCTTCGGCATAATCTTTTAATATTCTTTCCAAATCTTCTCTTGAATAAAAATTTACAACCTCTTTAGCACTGAAGCTTTGCTCCTTATTCATTCTCATATCAAGCGTACCGCTATCAAAAGTAAAGCCCCTTTCGGGATTATCAAGCTGATAACTACTAACTCCGATATCTGCCAAAATTCCGGAAATCGGAAGCCCATTTAATTCTTTTAACGCCTCACTGGCTCTTTTATTTATAAATTCTACTCTATCGGCATATTTGGAAAGCCTTTTTTTGGCAAATTCCATTGCGTCTTTATCTTGATCTATGCCTATTAATTTTACCTGAGGATATTTTTCTAAAATTGCTTCACTGTGCCCTCCGAAACCCAAAGTACAATCTACAAAATATCCATTTTTCATATCTTTATATAAATTTACCGTTTCATTCAATAATACGGGAATGTGTGGAACGTCCAATATTTAGCCTTTTTTGTTATAATTGTATCAAAAAAGGTATTTTTTTGGTTACAAAAAACATAATAGACGAATATTATTTAACCGCAAAAGAGTTATTTGAAAAAAATTTCATAAATGTGGGAGTAGGAAGTTTATCTTTAAAACTAAAAGCGGATCAAATGCTTATAAATAAAAAAAATAAACATTATATTGAAAATGATTTTATAAAAAAAGTAAATATCTTAATAAAAAACATGGCATGGGAAGAAGCAAGTGAAGATATAAAAATACATTCTGAAATATATAAATTAAATTCGAATACAAAAGCAGTGGCGCATATTTTTCCTAAAAATGTAATGACTTTTGCTCAAGAAAATCATTTTTTTTTAAATCCCATAGATTTTTTAGGCAAAAAAAATCTATATAAAATTCCCATTATCGAAATAGGAAATATCCAGGAATGGGAAGAAAACAATGAATTCATAATAGCAAAAAAATTAATGGATAACGATATAATAATTATCAAAGGTTTCGGAGTTTTTATAAAATCAAGAGATATAAGAGAAATCCTTAAAAAATCAATAATTTTGGAAAACAGTGCTTTTATTTTATTAAACTCGCATCATTAAAGGATAAAAATATGTATTTAATATATGAAAAAGACAATCTAGGAAGAACTATTTTTGAAATAGTTTTTAAAAACACAGGAAGCATCTTCGCAAAAGACGGAGTAGCAAATTTTACCGCCTATATGCTTAACACTAAAGGCACATTAAAAGACAAAGTAAAATTTTATTCGAAACTGGAAGAAAAAGCCATAAACCTTCAAGTAACAGCAAATAAAGAGTTTTCAACTATTTCCATGAGTTTTTTAAATGAAAAAGCTCCGAGTGCTATGAAAAATCTTTTAAATTTATTGGAAAATCCGAATTTTACACAAGAAGCATTTTTTAAAAGCCGAGAAGAAATCAAAGCTAAAAAAGAAGGATTAAAAAATAACAACGACTATATAGCAGCTGTTAATCTTTTTAAAGTAATGTTTAAAGATACTCCCCTATCAATTCCCGTAATCGGAGAAAATATTGATGAAATCACACTTGAAGATATCAAAACTCACTATAAATATTATTCAAAAAATTCCGCCGTTTTCATAAACGGAGGAAAAAAAATAGATATCGCCCCTTTTGTTGAAATACTTCCGAATACTCCAATGAAAAAAGATTTATATTTTGAACCAAAAGAAGGTTTTATTACCGAAAAAAAAGACGTTGAACAAAGTTATATCTATTTCGGAGCCCCTTTTAACGTAAAAAAAGAAGAACTTTATCTTGCGAAAATAGCTACATTTATTTTAGGCGCCGGAGGATTTGGAAGCAGAATGATGGAAGAGATAAGGGTAAAAAAAGGTTATGCTTATTCTGCTTACGCACAAAACGAATTTAAAAAAACTTATAAAATTCTAAGAGGACACCTCCAAACAAAACTTGAAAACACTGAAGACGCCATTAATATTGTAAAAGAACTGATATTTGACTTTTCTCAAAAAGGAATAACAAAAGAAGAACTTGAAGATGCTAAAAAGTTTTTAATCGGAAGCGAACCGTTAAGAAATGAAACCCTCTCACAAAGACTTCTTAGAAAATTCAACGAATATTATTTAGATCTTGGTGAAGGTTATTACGAAAAAGAATTAAACCTTATTAAAAACGCAGAACTTGACGAAGTCAATGACTTTATAAAAAGACATCAAGAAATAAATAATTTAAGTTTTTCATTAGTTACAAAATGAAAATAAATGACGAAAAATTAAATAAAATCGGTATAACGAATACAATAGAACTTGCTTTAATTAAACCAAAAGAGTGGGAAGATAATAATCTTTATCCTTTTATTACAGGCAAGCCTCAGGCATTTGAGGCCGAGGTTTTGGATGTAATAAAATCTCCAAAAATTACAAGAGTAAAATTTTATTTAAAAAACATCAAAACTATTATGTGGGGTGTTTTTTTTGTTTTCAAAAAATGGCATGAGGCAACTTTTTATCCGGGTAAAAATCTTTATATAAGAGGAGAAGTAAGAAAACATCAAATAATTCAACCAAAACCTATTACAAAAGTAGGAGAAATCACCCCTGTTTATAAAATTTCTATAAATCAAAGAAGCTTTAAATCACTTCTGAAAAAATATCTAACGCTTGAGAGTTTAAAAGAACTTCCTGAAAATATAGCAAAAACACTTTTTTATATGCATTTTCCAAGAAATTTTGAAGATATAGAGGAAAAAAAAATAAACTATGCCCTGAAATGGGCTGAAATTTACAACTATTTAAAAAAGCTCTCATCAAAAGTAAAAACATACCCGGCAGTTCCCATAATATCAGACCCTGCCCCTTTTATAAATTCCCTGCCTTTTAAATTGACAAACGACCAGTTAAAAGTCATATACGATATAAAAGAAGATGTTTCAAAGCCTATTCAGGCAAGAAGAGTAATTATAGGGGATGTGGGAAGCGGAAAAACACTCGTAATGCTTGCCACCGCTTTTATGGCGAAAAAAAGCGCAATTATGGCCCCAACGTCTATTCTTGCCAATCAGCTTTATGAAGAAGCTGAGAAGTTTTTAAGTAATTTCGGTTTTAAAATAGTTCTTGTAACCCAAAAAAGCAAATTCACTGAAGAGGATATAAAATCGGCAGATTTATTAATAGGAACCCACGCTCTTTTATACCAAAATCTGCCGAAACTCAACGTCATTATGGTTGACGAACAACACAGATTCGGAACCAAACAAAGAGCGCTTCTTGAGAAGCTGGTAAGCGATTCAAAAACCCTACCTCACTATTTTCAGTTCAGCGCCACCCCCATTCCACGAACACAGGCACTGATTATGAGCAGTTTTGTAAAAGTTTCCTTAATAAAAGAACTTCCTTTTATTAAAGATATAGAAACCAAAATAATTTCAAAAGAAGATTTTAAAGAACTTATCGCACATATTCAAAAAGAGATAAACGCAGGCAACCAAATCGTAATAGTTTACCCGCTTGTGGAAGAATCTCAAAATTTCGGCTATCAAAGCATAGAAGAAGGCAAAGATTTTTGGCTTAAATATTTTGATAAAGTATATATAACCCATGGAAAAGATAAAAACAAAGAAGATATTTTGGTGGAATTTAGAGAAAAAGGAAATATTTTAATAACAACAACCGTAATCGAAGTCGGAATTTCTCTTCCAAGACTGACAACTATTGTAATTGTTGGAGCGGAAAGACTAGGACTAGCCACTTTACATCAACTTAGAGGAAGAGTGGGAAGATACGGACAGAAAGGATATTGTTTTTTATACACAAACGATAAAAATAATAAAAGATTAAAAGCGTTTGCTAACACGCTTGATGGGTTTAAAATCGCCGAACTTGATTTGGAGTTTAGAAAATCGGGAGATTTGCTTGATGGAAAAATACAAAGCGGAGAGAGTTTCAAATATTTCGATGAGGTTAAAGACATCGCAATACTTGAAGATGTTAAAAAATATTTAGAGCATTAACTGAACTGCTTTTTTTGCATGTATTTCAGTAGTATCGTATATTTTTTTATCGGTATCTTCTTTTTTTATAAGCAGGCCTATTTCCGTACATCCGAGTATCACCCCATCAGCTGAGCTTTTTTCAATAATATTTAAAAAATTTTCTTTTGAACTATTTTTAGTTATTCCAAGGCATAGCTCATTAAAAATCACTTTGTGAATTAAATCCCTATCTTTTTCATTTGGTACTTCTACTTCAATACCGCTTTTTTGTAAGTAGTTTTTATAAAAATCATCTTCCATTGTAAACTTGGTACCTAAAAGCAGTACTTTTTTAATATTGTCTTTTTTAATTTTTTCAATAACTGCATCTCTAATATCCAAAAGAGGAATATTAACAGCTTTTTTTACCTCATCTGCGACTTTATGCATGGTATTTGTGGCTATTAATGCGAAATCAGCCCCCGCTTTTTCAAGAGATTTTGCCGCAGTTGATAATATTTCAGCACTTCCCTGCCAATTACCTTCTCTTTGCTGAGCTGCTATCTCTTCAAAATCCACACTATAAAGAATTATTTTTGCGCTGTGAAGACTTCCTAGCTTTTTATTTATTTCTTCATTTATTATTTTGTAATACGTTAATGTACTCTCCCAGCTCATTCCACCGATTATTCCACATGTTTTCATATAAAGCCTTTTTATTAATTATAACACTTTTATAGCACTAAAAAATTGTATAATGAATAAAAGGAGTTATTATGTTTAACTTCATTAGAAAAATCTCACGAAAAAAAATCGACAAACACTTCAACGGTAGATTAATCTCAACACTTCACAAAGACCATGAAGCCCTTGCAAAATTATTTAATCTTTTAGAAAAAGCCGTAAAAGACAGTTCAAACGATACATTAAAAAAACTTTCCGATTTTTTAGATGAATTAAATTTGCATTTATTATTAGAAAATTCCAAACTTTATACCTATTTAGAATTTAGATACAAATACTGTGACTTGAAAAAGCTTAAAAAAATAAAAGAAGAAATAAGCAAAAATTTATATCTGTTTGATAAATTAAAAACAGCTATAAAAGAAAACAGACACAATGAAGCATTGCTTTTGATAGAAAAAATTAAACATTTTTTATTAAGAAGAATTCAATACGAAGAAGAAAAATTATATGATGTTTATACCAATCTGTACAAATGCTCTCAACTAAGAGGTATTTTATAAATAACCTCTTAGCTGATAAGTAATATCCCCTGCTCCAAAACCTATTACAAGTCCTTTGTCAATATTTTCAATAATATTGTCGTTTTTAATTAACATAATATTATTTCCATCAACTTTAATTCTATCTACAAATTGAGGGTTGTGTTTAGCGAAATGTTTTTCAAAATCAATATCCACTTTTTGTTCTCCGGCAGCCCATACCGGTAAAATTATAAGCTCATCAGCTTCGTTAAAACATTCAACAAACCCTTCGAGATTATCAATGGTTCTTGAATATTTATGCGGCTGCCAGATAGCTATTACTTTATCAATACCGTTTAATTTAGCATATTCTTTTGCCGAATGAAGCGTAGCCTTTATTTCAGTAGGATGATGTCCATAGTCATCTATCAGTACAAAATCATCCGTATGTCTTAAAATATCGAATCTTTTTTTAATACCGATATAATTTTTTATATTCTTAGCTATCTCTTCCAAACTCATAAATTCACTGGCCGCTTCTATTGCCAGCATAGCATCCAATACCAAATGTTTTCCGAATCCGTATACTTCAAACTCTTTACCTTTATACTCAAAAACACTTTTTGGTAAATTCTCTCTAATTTCAAATCTAATATTCTTAGCATCGTTTAAATAAACTTTTTTCATAGGTAAATCAAGAGTTTTTATAAATTTATCATTTCCGTTTACCACTCTTATTTTTGCTTTTTTTAAAAACTTCTCATAATGAGCATAAAACTTATTCAAATCATGATTATAAAATTCCATATGCTCCGGTTCGGTATTTGTCACAATAGCGATATAAGGATTCGAATCTACAAAACTTCCATCACTCTCATCCGCCTCAAATACCAGTAAATCACTTTTAGTTACTCTGGCATTACTCTTAAATTCTTTACTTTCAGCTCCGATTAACGCGTTAGCATCTTTTAAAATAGAAGAAAGAATAGCAGTTGTAGTGCTTTTCCCATGAGCCCCGCAAACCGATAAAACTTTTTTATCATTAACAATAAACGGCAAAAACTCTCTTCTGCTGAATATTTTTATATTTTTCTCTTTCGCGGCTTTTAATTCTTCATTGTCGTCTTTTACTACGGCGGTATAAACAACAGCATCAGGATTTTTTATATTTTCTTTTTTCTGCGGGATCAAAACTTTGATGCCTTCTTTTTCCAGCGCTTTTGTAAGAGGAGTAGCAGCTATGTCGCTTCCGCTTATATTATATCCGATTTGATGTAAATATCTGGCAATTGCACTAAGTCCTATACCACCGATTCCAATAAAATGGATGTTACGCATCTTTGCTAAACTCTTTTCTGAATCTGTCACGATGTTTTATTACAAGTTCGTCTATTTTTTCATCAAAATCAGTAAAAAACACATCTTTATAAACTTTATCACTTTTTACGTATTTTTCAAAAAATTTATCTATACTTAATCCTTCCAACATTCCTAAAACAAACAAAGTAAACATCTCTTTTACTTTTTGATCATCAATTAAATATGTCATATCATAACCTACTTCTTTCGCTTCATCCACATTGCCTTCATCCCATAATTCAACCATATATTCAAACATAGCCCTTGCTGCCGCCGCTTCTTCGGGATTGTTGATATCCAGAGTTTTATTACTTTCGATTTTTTTATTTATTAATTCAAAAGAATCTTTTAAAATTTCTCTAAAAACTTCATTTAACTGCTCTTCCTGATTCTGATGAATCAACCTGTCAAGTTCCTGATATTTACTTACTATACTCATAAGAGCTCCTTAATTATTTTTAATGCTTTTTTTGTTTTTTCTTCATCATATACAAGAGCGATTCTGACATATCCGACTCCTGCGCCTTTTCTTCCCATAAAGCGCCCGGGCATCACTTTTACGCCTCTTTTATAGGCTTCTTTTGTAAATTCTAAATCATCACCTACTTCTAGCCAGATATAAAAAGTAGCTTTTGGAGGTTCAATCCCTAATATATCTTTTGCTATTTCAAAATTTTTTTTATATTTTTCCCTAAAAGGCTCAACGTGTTTATCATCACTCCACGCAGCAGCCGCTGCGTATTGTAAAGGGAGAGGCGAAGCACATCCCACATAAGTTCTGAATTGTAAATATTTTTTAAGTATTTCACTGTCACCCGCTATATATCCGCTTCTAAGCCCCGGAGCACTGCTTCTTTTTGAGATAGAATTTATAGCTAAAATATTTTTAAAATTTTTGTTTCCCACATTTAAGGAAGCTTCTAAAATGCTCGGAGGTTTTTCATCAAAATAAAGCTCACTGTAACACTCGTCACTCAAAATCACAGCGTCTTTTTTTAAAGCCCACTCAACCCATTCACTAAGTTCATCCAGACTCATCACACTGGCTGTAGGATTGTTGGGTGAATTTAAAATAATAAAATCTTCATCTCCATCAAGCTGAGAGAGGCTGTTTTTAAAATTATTCTCTTTTGTAAGAGGCATATAATTTATTTTACTTCCCGCAGCTATTGCCGCACCTTCGTATATTTGATAAAAAGGATTAGGAAAAGCGGTTTTTTTAGGTCTTAGAAAGAGTGGGAAGTTAAATAAAAGTTCTCTTGTACCGAATGTCGGTAAAAGCTCGTCTTTTTTAAGTTCAATACCATATCTTCTTTTTACAAATCCTCTTTGTGCTTCTTTTAAAATTTCTTCTCCGGCGGTTTTTGGATACTTATTCAAAAATTTAGATTTTTTACATAACTCTTCTTGAATAAATTTAGGTGTTTCGAACTGAGGCTCTCCGATAGTTAAAGAAATAACCTCAGACGGAGCTTCGATATCTTCTAAAAGCTCGTTTAATTTTTCAAAAGGGTATTTTTCAAACATCCCCTACTCCGCTAAAGCAAGCTCAATTTTAAATCCGCTTTGAGATAAAACTTTCACTTTTATTTTTTGTCCCGCTTCAAAATCATCCGGTCTTTTTCCATTCAATTTACTTATATGTAATAAACCTTCCACATCCGGGGCAATTTCTACGAATAAACCAAACGGTACTATTCTTTTAACTACACCTTCAAGGATTGTTCCGGGCTCAAATTCAGGGATTTTAGGTTTATCTTCTTTACAAATCACATTTAAAATATAATCTTTAGCAGCATGCATTTGATCATAATCATCCCCATAAATTTTAACTTTTCCAGTTTCTCTATCAAGGTCAATAGTAATTCCGAATTTTGCAATAATATCTTTTACTGTTTTACCGGCAGTTCCGATAATATCGATAATTTGTTCCGGATCAACTTTAAAACTAACGCTTTTTGGCAATACATCTTCGTTATATTTGATTTGTTCCGCCGCGTTTTCCATTTTTTCTAAGATAAACGCTCTTGCTTCTTTTGCTTGATATAATGCTTCTTTTAAGATTTCAAGTGCTATACCGCCTAGTTTTATATCCATTTGCATCGCAGTTATTCCATCCCAAGTTCCGGCTACCTTAAAGTCCATATCCCCATCATGGTCTTCAAGACCCATTATATCTGTAAGAATAGCGTATTTTTCACCTTCGCTAACCATTCCCATGGCAATTCCCGCAGCAAGTTTAAGTAAAGGAACTTTTGCCGCTTTAAGCGCTAAAGAAGAAGCACAAACCGTAGCCATAGATGATGAACCGTTACTCTCAAGAATCTCACTTACAACTCTTACGGTCTCATCAAACTCAGGGTCAATTAACGGCTCAATCGCTCTTTTCGCCAAATTTCCATGTCCGAGTTCACGTCTGCTAGGAGGTCCGAGTCTTACGGCTTCACCTACTGCAAATGCAGGGAAATTATAATGAAGCATAAATTTTTCAAGTTTTTCTTCTTTATCAGTCAGATTAGCATACACCTGAGCGTCCATATCACCGCCTCTAGTTGCCACCGCCAATGCTTGAGTTTGTCCTCTTGTAAATAGACAGCTTCCGTGTGCTCTTGGAAGCACGTTTGTTTCAATGGTAATAGGTCTTATTTCATCAAGTTTTCTACCATCGGCTCTTATTCCTTCATAAAGAATCATACCTCTGACGATTTCTCTTTTTACTTCTTTTACAGCTTTTAAAATAGCATCGAAATTCTCTTCCTCACCAAGAGCTTTTGCGATTTTTCTAGCAAACTGTTTTAATAAATAATCTCTTTCACTTTTACTTAGATGTTTTATTATTTCTCTAAGTTCATCAGCATATTTCTCTTTTATTAGTTTTATATAAGGCGTTAAATCGATCTCTTTTCTCTCTTCGAATTCTATTTTCGGTTTTACAAAATTCTGAAGAGCTTCTTCGTAGATTTTTGCCCCTTCTTTTATTTTTTCCTGTGCCTGTTTTAAGATTTCTATAAGCTCGTCTTCATCAATTTCATTGGTTTTATATTTTACAATTGTGTTTTCTATAGGTGCTCCATCAAGCATAATATCGTCAACAGGAATAATTTCAATCTCCTCTTGTCCCTGAGATGCATATTCAATCATTAAAAGCTCATCTTTAGTTCCTGTAACGAAAAGGTTAAAATCTCCTTTTTCAAGTTGAGATAAAGTAGGATTGAATATTAATTCTCCGTCTATTCTCGTCACTCTTACACCGTGAACCATTTTAGCAAAAGGAAGTGAACTCATATACATACAAGCAGCCGCTGCGTTCATAGCGGCAACTTGCAAATCACTATCTTCATCGGCACTCAAAGCCATAATAGTAATAATGGTATCATATCCGTACTCTCTTGGAAAAAGCGGCCTAAGACTTCTATCTACTATTCTAGCTGTTAGAGTTTCAAAATCTCCGGGTTTTTGTTCTCTTTTTACAAATCCCGCAGGAATTTTTCCTACCGCATAAGCTCTTTCTACATACTGAACCACTAACGGGACAAAATCTTCTTCTATAACCTCATCAGGATTATAAGTAAGTGTAGCAAGCATTACGGTATTACCTTCTTGCCACCAAATTGAACTGTCAGCCTGTCTTGCAACTTTATTTAAAATTAATTTTTGTTCTTTTCCGTTAATCTTAATATCTACTTCACAACTCATTCTTCATACTCCTTAAAATAAAATCTTGTGTCAATATAATCTTCAACAACTTTCGCGAAAAAAGTATTATCTACAATTTTTTCCACCATTTCGGCAGTTTCTTTGGCTATTACCGGTATTGCCACATTTATAGAATTTACTTTTTTATTGATACAGCTTTTTATCGCACATAAAAGAGTAAGACCGGTACTCGCTCCTTCATCCACTAATAAAACATTTTTATTCTCTAATGAAATTATACCTTCTCCTGCCCTTAATTGATGTATATCTTCTAAAATTTTTTCCTCATAGACCCTTTCAATTTCATTAAACAGATAATCATCCGTTATTTCAAAACTTTCTATTAGCTCGTTTATTAATACATAATCCTTTGTTTCACTGACACTTGCTAAAGATGTTTCCTTATTTATCGGAGACTTTATTTCTTCAATAAATAAAAAATCGCCCTCAAGCATTCCGTTTCTAAGAGCGATTTCCCTGGCGTAAAATATAGCATTTTTACTTATTGCCAATACTACACAGTCCTGAATAATATCTTTGTCTATTACATCAAGTAATTTTTCAAGCGCCTCTTGTCTATTTTTAAAAAGCATTTTCAAACCTTAAATTTTTTTAAAAATTCTTCCGGATACTGTCTTAAAATTTCCTCTTCACTGAAAGTAAATTTAAAGTTATTTATATATTCTTTCAAAATTTCATAAGCCCAGTTTATCCGAGCCATTTTTTCATCGTTTCCGCCCGTATCGGAATGATATTTTCTCGCAAGCTTTTTATATTTTTTATTTATATCCTGTAAAGTACTAAGAGGCGGCACACCTAAAATCCGACATGCCTCTTTTATTTCTTCTATTTTAGAAACGATGTCGCACCTCCACTTAAAAGCGGTTTTAAATCATTGTCTTTAAATTTAATTCCAAGACCTAAGAAAAATGTCCTTGCGTCGGTATTTAAAATATTATCTATACCCGCAATAAACTGTAAATGTTTTAAATATAAATACGTTGCTTTAAAATTCATATGAGGACTTTCTCCCCTTATATCGTTTTCACTGTTAAAGTCATAAACTTCTGCCGTAAGTTTTACCTTGTCTTTCATAGTAAAATAATCAATACCCACACCGCCTGTACTTTCTATAATTCCTCCTCTTAAAAGTACATTATCATATCTTTTTCCGATTTCAGCGTTTATATAAATTTTTGATTCGTCATCAGGATTTGTTTCGGAAAAATTTTTTCTTGATGTAACCCCGAGAATATAATATTTTGTAGGATTAGGTAAATAAGCGATATTGGCTGATGTCATATAATCATCATCTCTAAACATATAAGCTGTTGAAATATCTACCATTATTTGGGATCTGTTTACGGCACCTAAAAAATCATCGATTTTTTTAAAACTGTTACTTCCATTGGCAAAGAAATTTTTTGCGTAATTAACGGTTTCTTTTAAAGATTCCTTATTTTCTTCTAAAACAGAATTGACATTTTGCCCTACTTTTACATATTCATTAGCCAGTGAACTGATTTTGTTCTTAATTTCGGTAATTAAAGATTTGGAATTTTCAGTTAAAGATTCCACTTTATCAAGCAAACCCGGAAGCCTTTTTTTTAATATTTCTCCCGTATCTTTATATGAGATTATAAGTTTATTCGCATTATTCATAAGAACCGGCAATTTATCATCTACTTTTGCTAAAATAGAATTTATCTTAATTGAAGCCGACTTAACATTTTCCATAGTTTTATGTATATTATTTATTGTATTTTCATCCATTGTTTTATTTAATTTTGCTATTAGCACCTTAACATCTTCTACGGCACTATTTAAATTATTCATAACATCTTCCATGGACGCCACTTTTTCATATTCGGTAATAGCCTCACCTGGTTTATAATATTCTTTTGAATTCGAAGGAATAATTTTCAAATATTTGCCCCCCAATACGTTATCCTGTGCCACAGCAACTTTCGAACCTTTTGGAACTTTTACACCTTTTTTAATAAGCAGTTTTAATTTAACGAGGTTATTTTCAAGTTTCATACTTTCTATGACGCCGATTTTTACACCTCTTAATTTAACTTTTGACTTTTTTGTCAAACCGCTGGCATCATTTGTAACGGCATATAATACATATCCTTTGTCTTTTAAAGATTCAAGGGTTTTTATTTGAAAAGTTAATAATAAAAGAGAAGCCAACCCAAGCAAGACAAAAAGTCCCACTTTTATTTCCGTTTTCATTATTGTCCTTTATTTTAATTGAATAGTCTGTTTTAATCCGCCTATAGGATAGAAATTTATATTAAATCTTAACATATAATTATTTGTATATGAAATACCTTCATCTTTCATAACCGGTATTCTCTCTTTTTGAAGACTAAAATCATATTGCCAACATTTTTTGTTTAGTTTTATACCGAATAAAAAATATTTATAGTATTTATTTTCTATATCATAATTATACTCAAAATATCCTTTTTTAAACTTATTAAATTTTTTTTCGGTTCTTAATGTATATGACTGAGAAAGAGTACCGTTTTTAGGATAGTTATAAATATGTGATATTTTAAAATAAAAACTTCTTACAGGAAATGAAACCGAAATGCTGTTATATATAAATCTTTGAAGATCCCAGTCATATTTATTCGTATCGGTAGCGGATACACCTGCTTTTTTTAAATTAAAGATATTTTCCATTGGAGAAGGATTTTTAAAATTGTTTTCAAAATTTTGTTTTATATCATGGTCAAAATAAAAATCCTTTTTTTCAAAAATCTGAAAAAGCGAAAAAGTTATACTATCATTTATTTTTGAAAAACTTAATAAATCATTTTCTTTTGAAAGTTTACTTTTTTGGGCGAAATTAAATGTAATCGCAGGGTTTAGAATATGAATATAATCTCTTTTTTTTGTTAAAGAATTATAAAATTTAATAGTAGAGTATAACTGATAAAAAGCTTGCGGCTGTGTTTTAGAGTTATATCTGTTGGCAGTTACATAATCAAAATTTTCACTAATTTTTATATTCAAATAATCATCGAACATTTTAAAATTATAGGCTAAAGGTATATTCAATGTGGCTTGATAATATTTTAAAGATTTAGAATAATAATTAAATAAATTCAAATCAAACGAATTTAATATGAAATCTTTTTGCTCGTATTTATGCAAATTCAACTGAGGTAAAATTTGTAACGTATCGTCATTTGAAACTTTTGTGGTATCTATAAAATATTTGGCATATATTCCTGCTATATAATTATCTGAAAACTCATTAATATAATTTAATTTCGAAGTGATTAATTTGTCAACCAAATATTTCGTGTCAAACGTATAGTTATACGGATTGAGATAAAAATAATCGACATCGTTGGCATATTTAATATTCATATAAAGTTTATCATTTTTAAAAATTTCGTCTCTTTTGTAAAATAACTGATATCCGTAATGCGTTTTATTTGCCAAATTATGTTTTTTATTATATTTTTTAAAATCAATAAATTCCCCGAATTTAATTTCACCGTAATCATATGGTGATGAAACAAACCTAAATGTAGAATATAAACCTTTTCCCCTAAAAGTCCTTATAGTAGGAGTCAGTTCCAAATCCGCTCTTTGTCCCAGAACAATATAAATCGGCTGGGAATATAAAAAGCCTTCCTTAGCAGAATATCCCACATAAGGTCTTAATAAACCTGAGCGTCTTGTTTTATCAAGGGAATTGAAATAAAAAGGAAAATAGAACACAGGAACGTCATGTATATAAAGTCTGATATGGTACAGTTTAATATATTTCGTTTTTTTATTATAAGCACCCCGAGAAGAACGAAGATACCAATCCGGATTTTCTATACAGCAGCTGGAAAAAATTATATCTTTTAATATTAAATTTTCATTTTTTAATTTTGCTTTTTTTGCTTTTATCCATATTTCATTGCTGTTATCTACTAAAAAAACAGTGTTTATATTTACTTTATTCTTATTGATTATTTCTGCCGAATCCGCAAGATAAGAGGTCTCTTTATAAAAAACAACAACATCTTTTTTCAAAAAAATTTTTTTATCTATTATTTTAGCTCTCTTAGCTTGAATCAAAATTTCATTATTATAGATAATTACAGGATTTTCAAGATAAACGATTTTATTTATCTCTTTAGCTTTAGTAGCATATATTTTAACTTCGGCAAATAAAAATGAAGCTAATAAAAATAAACTAATTATCCTCAATAACAATTACATTCCCTGCTATATCATGAATTGCCCTATTAAGAGGATCGACAACCGCATAAAACATTCCCAGATAAAAAATCATTTCATCAAAATTTCTAACAGCACTCCTTATAAAAGCTTTTAAAAGGGACGGCTTATCAAAAGTTTCGGCATCTATTACGGTTATTTTTACAAAAAATTTACCCACAGTTTTCCCATACAAAGCAACAAAAATCCAATGATATAAAGTATAAGCCGCCAAAATAAATAAGAAAAGAGAATCGGTAAGCCTCATAACGTCTTCATAAGTTTTTGCCTGTGAAAAAGCGTCAAAAAAAGCCAAAACGACTATCAGGGAGATTAAAAAATCATCAATAGCCATAGCTATCGCTCTTTTGGTAACTGAGGCTACTTTTAACCCTTCTCTTTCTATTTTTTCCTGAAGTTCCATTATTTTCCTATTGCCTGATATGCTATGTCTTTTCTATATTTTTTTCCATCAAAATGAACTTTATCTACTATTTTATATGCTTCGTCTCTTGCTTTTTCAACGTCTTTTCCAAATCCGACACATACAAGTACCCTACCACCTGTCGCCATTAATTTTCCGTCAATTTTTTTAACACCGGCATATGCTATGTATCCGTTCGTATCACTTAAATCATCCACTTTTATCTCAGCAGGTTCACTGCTGCCATACGGATAGTTTTTAGAAGCGCAAACTACTCCCACAGCCACCATATCTTTAATTTTAACGTCTATTTTATCAAGCTGTTTTGTAGCTCCGTTGTAAAACATATCATAAACACTACTCTCAATAAGTGCCATCAATTCTTCACATTCAGGATCTCCAAATCTAACATTATATTCAAGCACGTAAGGCTCATTATCTACAATCATAAGCCCTATAAACAGCACTCCTTCAAAAGGTGCTCCCTCTTTTTTCATACCTTCAAGAGTCGGTCGAATGATTCTTGTCTTTACTTTTTCATATAGTTCCGGAGTAGCAAGAGGAGTAGGCGCATAAGCTCCCATTCCTCCGGTATTTGGACCTTTGTCTCCATCAAGTAGTCTTTTGTGGTCTTGAGCCGCCGGCAATAATACAAAATCTTCTCCATCACAAATAGCAAACATACTAAGCTCATATCCGTCTAAAAATTCTTCTATGATTACTTTTTTACCCGCATCCCCGAAAGCTTTTCCGCTAAGCATATCTTCAACGGTTTTTTTAGCTTCATCTTTACTTTCGGCAATAATTACGCCTTTTCCAGCACAAAGACCGTCCGCTTTTACAACGATAGGAAGTTTATCCATAGAATCGATAAATTCAAAAGCTTTGTCTTTATCATCAGTTTCGATATATCTGGCAGTCGGAATATTATATTTTTTAAGAAAATTTTTCATATAAACTTTGCTTCCTTCAAGCTGAGCGGCTTTTGAAGAAGGACCGAAAATCGTAAGTCCGTGTTTTTTAAATACGTCTACTATTCCTTTAACTAAAGGGTCTTCAGGTCCTACGATTGTAAGGTCAATTTTATTTTCTTTTGCCCACTTGGCAAGTTCTTCAAAATCTTTTATATCGATATTCGTAGCAAACTCTTCAGTGGCACCGTTTCCCGGAGCGTAAAAAATATCAGCTTCGTCTTTCATAAAATATCCGATACTATACTCTCTTCCTCCGCTTCCAACTATTAAAACTTTTTTCTTCATCTCAAGCCTTTTTTAACGAAATTATACTTAATTTTTAAGATTAGCGCCTGTAACAAGAGCATAAATCCACGGCCAAATAAATATTAATATAATCAATATAGCGATAATTACATAAATAAATGTCGGTTTTGCCCTTTTTTTTATACATTCCATATCAGGATTGTATTCACCGCAATAATCCATATCTCTGTCAAATTTATTTAAATACAAAAAGTAATAACAAAATCCGCTAAGAACCGAGCTTATTACAATAATAGCACTCAGAACAATTAACGGATGAAGTTTTGCATGAGCCATTAAATACCCAATCATTAAAGCAGCCATTATAACCCCTATGGCTTCTTTTACCATTTTTCTGTATAAAAGATAAAACCACCCGAAAATAAAAGCTTTTAAATTAAATACCGGCTTACATTTAGCCAATCCGTTATCATTCATTATTTCTTCAAAAATTTCCAAATCTTTATTATTTCCGATATAACTCTCTTTTAAAACTTTTAAATATTTATTTTTTAAATTTTCATTCATCACTTTCCTTTTATAAAAGTTTTATAATAATCCCACAATGCTAACAACAATGAACCTATAACAGGCGATAAAAGCAATGATATTATTAAAAATACCCAATGATTATGTCCTAGTCTGTAAGCAAAATACGCAACAACTACTGACAAAACTATAATATTTATCAAAAACATTAAACTCATTACAGACCTTTTTTAGTTAAAATTATATTTAAAAAAGGCGTATTATGAAAATAAAAGTGCCAAAAAGTTTCGATTTAAACGTAAAAAACTCCGAAAGCGTAGCAAGAATAGCAAAATCGGCTCAAAACGGAGGTGTTTACGCGGCTTTAATGATTCCTCAACACAAACCTATTTTTGACAAACTTCATCTGACTTATAATTTAAAAAGAGCTAATGAAGAAAATTTTAAGCTTTTAGTAGCAATTGAAGGTATTCATGATGGAAAACTCAGTGAAATTTCCATTTTAAAAAGTAAAGGCGCAAGCGCTATTTTTATAAATTCAGATGAAGATATGAATTTGATTAAAAGAGTATTTGAATATGCAGAATTTTTAAATATTCCAATATTTGTAAACTGTAACAACAAATCATTAAGTTATGGAGTAATGAATGACAGCGAAGTAGCGTATTCTATGGGCGTCAGCGGTATCCCTAATTATGCCGAAAGCATTGAAGTAGCTAAAATTTTAGAACTTACCTGTCACTTCAAAGCGAAAGTGGTATTTCAAAGTATTACTACAAAAGAGTCACTTGAAATATTAAAAAACAGACCTTCACACACATATGTTGATGTTTGTATAGATAATTTATACTTTATAGATGAGAATTTACAAAATTTCAATACTCTTTATAAAACGTTTCCTCCTTTAAGAAGTGAAGAGGATAAAGAAGCTCTACTAAATGCTTGTAAAAACGGAGAAATAGATTTTATATCATCAAATCATATAGCCACAAACCAAAAAGATGTGCCATTTGAAGAAGCGGATTTCGGTATCAGCAAACTTGACATTTTTACTCAGCTTGCTTACTCCTTGCCGCTACCCCATGAAACGGTTACGAAATTAGTTTCAACCAATCCTTCAAAACTTTTTGGAATAAATATTGATGAATTTATTGAAATTGAATTTGGGGATTTTAACGTAAATATAGAAGAATTCGCCAGCAAAGGAAAAAACTGCCCTTACACTCACTTAAAAGCAAGAATAGTTTAGTCTTTCATTATCAATTTTTTTAATATTTTTTATTTACTTTTTTCCTTTTTTCTGTTATAATTAATAATAATGTCGTTTGAATATAAGGAGGGGAAAAAAAATGAAATATTATGAACCGCTTGGAGATGGGAAAATCAAATGTCTTCTTTGTCGCCACCACTGCGTACTTAAAGAAGGGCAAGTAGGCATTTGTGGCGTCAACATGAACAAAAACGGAGAGCTTGTAAATCTTGTTTACGGACATCCTTCAAGCATTAATGTAGACCCAATTGAAAAAAAACCTCTGTTTCATTTTATTCCGGGAACAGATGTTTTATCTTTCGGAACCGTAGGATGTAATTTTAAATGTCCTTTTTGTCAAAACTGGCAAATAGCCCATACAAACAAAGTAAACGATTCCATTTATGTCAGTCCGGAACAAATGGTAGCTTTAGCTTTACAATATAACTGTAAATCTATTGCGTATACATACAACGAACCAAGCATTTTTTATCCATATGCTAGAGACGTTGGAGTATTAGCAAAAGAAAAAGGCTTAAAAAACGTTTTCGTAACTAACGGATTTGAGAGTGTTTATGAAATAGAAGATATGAAATCTTGGGTAGACGCATGTAATGTGGATTTGAAAAGTTTTAATCCGGACTACTATAAAAAAGTTCTAAAAGGAAAACTTGAATACGTTTTAGACACTATACAAAGATTACATGATGTTGGAATTTGGCAAGAAATCACTACATTAATAGTACCTGGAGACAATGACAATGAAGAAGAGCTAACTAAAATTGCCGAATTCATAGCAAGTGTAGGTAAAGAGATACCTTGGCATATTACAAGATTTCATCCTGATTATAAAGTAACGGACAAACCGCCTACACCGATGGAAACTATGCTAAAAGCATACGAAATCGGTAAAAAAGCGGGATTAAAATATGTATATCTTGGAAATGTTGCCACACCGGTTATTACATACTGTCCGAAATGCGGAGAAGAATTGATAGTAAGAAGCATTTACAGGGTAGAAAAAAATATCTTAAAAGTAGAAGAAGACGGCACAGGACGCTGTCCAAAATGTGGAGAAATTATTGAAGGAGTATGGAAATGAGAAGAGCAGTAGTAAAAGAATGGTATGGTGGCACCTGTGAAGCTGTAGAAGGTTATATTTCAAGATTCAATAAAATAATTGACGAAAATGTCGACCCGGCAAAAGCAGCGGAAGTGTTTTCTTTAAAACCAAAAGCTATTATCGTTCCGCATGCCGGATGGATGTATAGCGGGTTTACGGCAAATTTCGCTTATAGAATCGCAGCAAATACTAAACCAAAAAGAGTTGTTGTTATAGGACCTAGCCATAGAGTTCCTTTCAAAGGGATTTCTACAACTCTTGAAGACGTATATGAAACACCTTGCGGATTTTTACCAATAGATAGAGAATTCGCTATGGAACTTATGGAAAAATTCGGAGTTCAAAACCTTGAAGCAGTTCATCAAGAACACTCCACAGAAGTTCAAATGCCATTTATTTACCACTACTTTGGAGAAATTCCGGTAGTGGAATTGGTTTATGGAGATTATGAACCAGAGAAATTGAAAGATATTATCGAATATGCGATTGAAGATGGTTCATTAGTCGTTATTTCAACTGATTTAAGTCACTATTACGATTTAAAAACGGCAAACATGCTAGATTACAATTGTTTAGAAGCCGTTCAAAACCTTGATTTAAGCAAGCTTGAAAATTGCGAAGCATGCGGTAAAATAGGCCTTGCCGGTATAATTATAGCAGCTCAGGAAATGGGATTAACTCCGTTAATAGTCGATTACAGAACAAGTGCTGACGTAACAGGAGATGAAAGCAACGTAGTTGGCTATATGAGTGCTGTTTTTATATAAGAAAAAATTATGGTATAATTTCAAAACTCCATAATAGGAGGTGAATGATGCCAAGAGGAAAATTCAGATTAAAAAGAAAGAGAAGAAGAGTTTTATATTCTAAATAATCTCTTTCTTTTTTTATTTTTTAAAAGAAAAATGTATGACAATAAATATTCACAGCTCCATATTGACAATCTCTCCTAATGATTTTACAATTAACGAAATTGTTGATATTTTGGAAAATTTTAAAATTAATATACTTTCTATTCAAACGAAAAAAAATGAAACAACAATCAAAATCGATAAAAAAATTGAAAAAAACAGAGAACTTTTTGAAAAAATAATTAAACTGGCTCTACTAAAAAAAATATCAAAACATTGTAAATTTTATTATTTTTTCTGGCACGGTTACTCTTTAAAACAGATTGAATATCTAAGAGCGCTTGCTTTGTATGAATCTCAGATAATCAGGTATTCATACGATTTTATTGTTAATACTTTTTTGAAATATCCTCAAATTATTAATGATTTACTTTTAAAAAACGAAACCGATTTCAAAACTGACAATGAAAGTGAAGAAAGAGTTTTAAATATTTTCAAACATATAGTAAAAAATATCGAAAAAACAAATCTCTCTTTAAATAAAGAAACAATTTCATTTAAAGTAAACGTAAAAAATTTTAAACATCTTCTAAATGGTATAAATCCTAATATCGAAAGTTTTGTTTATCATAATAATTTTATCGGCGTTCATTTACGAATGAGTAAAATAAGCCGTGGAGGCATCAGACATTCAAACAGAATAGATTTTAGAGAAGAAATTAAAGATTTAATGACCACTCAGCAGTATAAAAACGCAATAATTATACCTGATGGAGCAAAGGGTGGATTTTTTATATTTAAAAAAGATCCTACAAAAGTTGAGATTAAACAATATTACAGCCTTTATATTGATGCTCTTTTGGATTTGATTGACTTTGAGGTCGATGAAAATAAAGATTTTTATTTTGTAGTGGCGGCTGATAAGGGCACAAGCGATTTTAGCGATATCGCAAATGAAATTGCCATAAAAAGAGGATACTTTTTTAAAGACGCATTTGCCAGCGGTGGAAAAAACGGATATTCCCATAAAAAACTCGGAATTACGGCAAGAGGTGCCCTGACAGCTGCCAATATACATTTTGAAGAAAAAAACAAAAATATTTTTAAAGACGCAATAAGTGTCGTTGGTGTGGGCTCTATGAGAGGAGATGTGTTTGGAAATGCCATGCTTATGAATAAAAATTTCAAACTCATAGCCGCAATATCCTCAAACGAAATTTTTATCGACCCAAATCCCGATATCCAAAAATCTTATCTTGAGAGAAAAAGACTTTTTGAAAACTCCCTTTCTTGGAAAGATTTTAATAAAAATATCATCTCAAAAGGCGGAGGAGTATTTGATAGAAAACAAAAAAAGATAAAACTAACAGAAGAAATAAAAAAGCTTATAAAAACAGATTTAGATACAATTTCACCAAATGAACTTATAAAAAAACTTTTAACGCTCGATACGGAACTGCTTTATTTCGGAGCAATAGGAACTTATGTAAAAGCAAGTGATGAGATAAATGAACTTATAAGTGATAAAAGCAACGCCGACATAAGAATAAACGCCAAAGATTTAAATGCTTACGCTATATGCGAAGGTGCCAATTTAGCACTTACCAATAAAGCCAGAACCGAATACGCAATAAACGGGGGTAAAATTAATGTTGATGCGATTGACAATAGTGCGGGTGTAAACATAAGCGATTATGAAGTAAATTTAAAACTCGGAGGATATGAAAGCAAACTTTTAAAAAAAGTAACAAATGAAGTTATTCAAAAAGTATTAACCCAAAACAGACTTCAGCCTCTGAGAATTACCCTTGATTCAACTCTCTCCCAAAAAGAGATTAAAGAATTTGCAGATATACTAAAACAAAATGAAACTTTTGAGGAGGTGTTTAATTCGTTTGATTCTTCACTTCCTATTAGACCCATTTTAAGTATTCTTCTCTTGTATACAAAAATTTTTGTTAAAAAACATATAGATTTTTTAAGCGAAAAAGCTTATAAAGAATATTTTCCAAAAGCGTATGTCCCGGTTGAGCATATTTTAAAAAAAGAAATCTCAAAAACGGTTATAACAAATAAAATCGTAAACCTTTACGGAATCAAAATTCTTAAAAAATTTTCAAAACAAAAAATAATTAATCTTTTAAATTTAATAGATATCTTAAATCTGGAAAAAATACAGGATGAAATTTTAAATCAGGATTTCAAATACAAAATAAAATATTTCAAAATTCTTGATGAAATCATTGAATTAAATATTTCAACGCCAATAGAAACGACACAAAAACCGTTAATTAATAATTTAAACGAACTTATAAAAAATCAAAACAAACTCAAATTTATAGCACTTTTTATCAATATCTCACATAAAACAGGCTTATCTCTTGAAAAAATATATAAAATTTATTCTCAGATAAACTCAATCGTAAAACTTGAAAAAATTTTAAATCACATAAAAAACATTAAAATTAATTCCCAGCTTGAAGAAAAAATGAAATTTCAAACATATAAAAACTTTGAATGTTTTTTAAAAAACACTATTGAATATTCTATCTATTCAAATCTAAAACCAAAAGAGTTTTTAACTTCTCAGAATATTGAAAAACACAAAACGATTTTTTATTATAATTACCTCAGTAACGAAATGCTTTTAAACTCATTTTTTTAAATGGAATAAAAGAAAGAAAATTAAAGAGATTTTATAATTTTACTGGCCATTGCCATATCAATATCACCTCTTGTTTTAAGTCTTTTCATGATTTCACCCATATTTTTTCCACCAATTTCATCAATAATTTCTTTTATAATCTTAGTAGTTTCTTCTTCACTCAACATTTTTGGTAAAAAGCTTTCATAAATTTCAAGTTCTTTTTTAGCTTCTTCCATTCCTGCTTCTATTGATTCTTTTGCCATTTTAGCAAGTTTTTTAGCTGCTTCTTGAATATGTTTTTCAGTTACTTCCTCACTTTTTTCTTTTGCGATTTTTTGAGCGGTGTCCACAAGCATCATTAAAGCATTTGCTTTTGTCTTATCCTCTTTTTTTGCTTTCATCATCATTTTTTTAAGTTCAAGAATCGTCATTTTATCTCCTTTATTTTATTTTCCGACACAAAAGTTACCAAACATTTTATCCAGCATTTCATCGTATTCAAAAGGCTTGGTAATTTCGCTTATTGCTCTTATAGCATCTTGTATCTGATAACTGAAAAGTTCAAGTTCTCCTGTTTGTAAAAATTCCCTTGCTTCTTTTATAGCATTCAGAGCTTTTTCTACGGCACTAATCTGACGTGTGGAGATTAAAATATGTTCATCTTCACCGCTGTAACTGTCCAGTAATTCGTTTAAAGCAATAATTAAAGGCTTTATATCCTCTTTTGCTGATATTTTTACGAGTTTAAAATCTTTAAATTTTTTTAGATCGATATTTATACCCTTATCGATTTTATTTATTACGACAATCACGTCTTTATTTGCACTTTTTATAAGTTCAAGTATTTCTTCATCTTCTTTTGTAAATTCGTTTGCATCAAATACGGCAAGAACAATATCCGCTTCTTCGATAGCTTTTTTGCTTCTTTCCACCCCTATTTTTTCAATTTCATCCTTAGCCGCTCTTATTCCCGCCGTATCAATAAATCTTATTAAATGTGAGCCTATTTGTATATCTTCTTCAATTGTATCTCTGGTAGTTCCGGCTATATCACTGACAATAGCTCTTTGTTTGTTAAGCAAAGCGTTTAGTATGGAACTTTTACCTACATTAGGTTTACCGACGATCGCTACTTTATACCCGCTAAGCATTCCCTCTCTTCTTTTAGAAACTTCAAGCGTATGGGATAAAATTTCTTCAATGGAATTTAGTCTTTTTTCTATATCCCCGCCAAGCGTCTCAGGTAAATCTTCTTCGGCATAATCGATAAATACTTCACTGTAAGCCATAATTTCTATTAGCTTTTCTCTAATCTCTTCAACGAATTTTGCCAAATCACCTTCTAACTGACGGGATAAAAGTTTCGCACCTTCACGTGAACGGGTTTCAATAAGTTTTGCTATTGCTTCAGCCTGGGATGCATCAATTTTCCCATTTAAAAATGCACGCTTGCTAAATTCTCCGGGAAGCGCCAATCTTACGTCATGTTTTAAAATCTCTTCCAATATCATACGACTGACAACCACTCCACCGTGACATTGAAACTCCACAATATCTTCACCTGTAAAAGAATGAGGGGCTTTAAAATATATTATTATTGCTATATCTATTAATTCATTATTAGAATCATAAACTTTACAAAGTTTTGCGACTCTTGGAGGAAAGTCATCTTTTTTAGTTAGTTTTTTTGCTATTTCAAGTGCTCTATCACCACTTACCCTAACAATCGAAATAGCCCCAACACCATTAGGTGTTGCTATTGCCGCTATTGTCTCCATGTCTATCTCCGATTACAACGTATTTATCTTCGCCTCTTTCTCTAAGCGCTACATACTTATCAGGAAAAGCCTCTCTTAAAATTTCAAGTGCCAAAAATGCCAATATTCCGTTTAACGGTTTTGTTTTTCCGTAGCCTCTTTGTTTTACTTTTTCTATAAACGGCCCTAAAAAATTTCTTAACATCTCTTCTTGATTTTTTAAAAATTCAGCTATTTCAAGTCTTACTTTAAATCCATATTTTTGATTTATCCAATTATACATCATATAATTTAAAGCATTGTATCTGTAACCTTCTTTACCGATTAAAAGCGCGGCATCAGCTCCGTCTATTTTTATATAAACTGTTTCTTCGTCATATTTTTTTACTTCAAACTTATCTATATCAAAACAGCTTTTTTTAAAAAGATTTTTCAACCCTTCTTCTATTTCAGGCAAAATCTCTTCAATATCCCTTTGTATATCTTCTTCTACCTCAATAATTGCAGGCTTTGAAAAAAGGCCGAAAAGACCTTTGCTGGGATATTGAATTACCTTTGCGTTAATATCGGCAACAGAACAATTAAGTCTTTTTGCGGCTTCTAAATAAGCTTCGTCTAAGGTTTTTGCTTCAATTCTCACTTTTTAGCCTTCATTAAAGCTTTTTTACTTTCCATGATTTTATTAATAATCCATTGTTGTAGTATAGATAAAATATTGTTTGTTGTCCAATATAATACAAGACCTGCCGGAAACGAAGCCATCATTACGGTAAATATAACCGGTAAAAATTTAAATATTTTTTCTTGCATAGGATCTTGGAAATTCGTCGGAGTCAATTTTTGATGTATATACATCGTAATACCCATTAGTACCGGTAAAATAAAATAAGGATCCATTTCACTTAAATCCTTAATCCATAAAAACTGAGCACCTTTAAGTTCAATAGAATATAAAAGAAGTTTATAAATCCCGTAAAAAATCGGAATTTGTAATAACAGCGGTAAGCATCCTCCAAGCGGATTAGCTCCATGCTCCTTATAAAGTTTCATCATATGCATTTGAAGTTTTTGAGGATCTTTTTTATATTTTTGTTGAATCTCTTTCATTTTAGGAGCAAGTTCTTTTAATTTATACATACTCACCATTCCCTTATACGTTAGAGGGAACAGTACAAGTCTTACAAGCACCACTAATAAAATAATAGCAATTCCCCAGTTTCCGGAAATTTTATAAAGCCAGTCTAACACAAAGAAAAGATTTCTAGCGAAAAATGTCCCAACTCCGTACTGAACCACATCGACAAGCTCAGGATCGATTGATTTTAATGTATCTACATATTTCGGTCCGATATAACCTGTAAGTTCGAGATTTTTATCCGTTTTTACAAAAAGTACCGGATTTTTTTCTTCATCTGGAATTATTACAGCCGTAATAGGTTTTTTAGAAAATAAAAGAGTTGTATAATATCTGTCAAACCCTGCGGCGATAATAGCGTTATTTATACTCTCAGGTTCAGCATCACCGTCTTCTATTATCTCAAGAGTTCCGTCCGCTTTTTTTATTAAAGCACCGTGAATTGTCAACTGATCTATAGCTACATTCGGTCTGTATCCAGGAGATATATAATATTCCGTTCCTTTGGAAAGTTCGATTTTAACATCATATCTTCCATTCGGATAGAAAGTTACTACTTTTTTAATTTTCAATGTTCCCAAATCCTGGGTTATTGTTAAGGATTGCGGTTTGTTTTCGATTTTTAAGAAATTTTTATCTATTGTTACCGCAGTGTTAAATGCTTTTTTATTTAAAGTTTCATCTGAAAATCTTATTTCAAGAGGTTTCGGAAGTTTTTGAGGAATAAGTTCTAAATGTTTGCCTTTTTCAGTATTAAATTTAGTTTCTTTTAACACATATCTTGAAATACGCCCCAATGAATCAATAGTAATTTCATAATTTTGTGCTTCTATTTTTGCTATTTCCCCTACTTTAAAATTGTTATCTCTGTTTACGGGAGCTGATTTATTTTCATTTTGAGGTGCTTTCGCAGTCGTTTTTATTGTTTTGTTATTTTCTACTTGATTTGCAACGCTTGGTTGTAATACAAAATAATCATAAGCAAAAAAGAATACAAATGAAATGACTGTCGCTATGATTATTCTTCTTAAGTTATCTCTGTTTTCCATTGTCTGCCTTTATGACTATATATTTATTATTTTTTTGAGGTATATACCAATATTCGATTTTTAATTTTTTCCCATAAATCGGAGTAATTTTTTTGTCTATTACGGGATAATCTATTCCGCCTCTAAATAATTGGTTACATTTTAATATTCTTAATAAGGTTTTAAAAAAAGCTCTAAAAAAATTATCATTTTCAAATTCCCACACGGCATATGTGCTACATGTCGGATAATACCTACATTTATTTCCGAAAAGCGGACTTATGTATTTATAAACTTGAATAAGTTTTAATGCTAATTTTTTTAAAATCATTTTTTAATTTTTCAAAATCAACATCTGATATATCGATTTTTGCTATTATTACAAATTCACCTGTTTTCAAAAATATTTTTGATAAATGCCTTATTCTTCTTTTTATTTTATTTCTTACAACGGCTTTTTTCGAAATTTTTTTTGAAACTACCGGTGATATTTTAAGCGAATCGGAAGAAAGAAAATATACCGTAAAAAAGTCGGTATAAATTCTTTTTCCTTTTTTATAAAGATTTTGAATCTCCTTACTGCTTAAACCGCTAATCTTTTTCTACCTTTAGCTCTTCTTCTTTTAAGAACTTTTCTTCCGTTTTTAGTCTTTAATCTCGCTCTAAAACCATGAGTTCTTTTTCTTCTGATTTTACTTGGTTGGTAAGTTCTTTTCATTTACCGGCTCCTTTTGAAATTTTGGTTTGAAATTTTACTAAAAAAACTAATATAATCCAAGCTTACCGTCTTTTCTTCTGTAAATTACCCTTTTTTCTCCGTTTGTATCTTTAAATACCATAAAATATAAGCCTGATGTTTTGAACTCTTCAACCGCTTCTTCGATACTTACAGGTTTTTCTATATCAAGAGGCATTTCTACTATTTCATTTTGTTCGGTTTCCACCATAAGATATTCTATTTTATCTTTATCTTTCATTTTATGGTTATTTTTTTTGTCGTGATATCTTCTTAAAAGTTTTTCGAGTTTATCTTTTGCCTTATCAAGCGCCGCATACATATCTTTATCGACATAATGAACTACGGCACTGCCTTTTTCAGGAATATTCATAACTATTTCAACCTTAAAAAAATCTCTTTTATCTTTTTCAATAATGACATCAGCATGTAATATTCCTAAGTTATATTTTTCAACTTCATCCAAAACTTTTTGAATATGATCTTTCATCGCTTCGGTTAATGCAATCCCTCTTCCAACTATTGTAACATTCATGATACTCCTTTCAAATAACGTTCATCTAAATTATATACAATATATTAAGGATTTTGAAGTGTTGCGCGTATTTTTCTTATGTGAAAATCTTCGTTTTTAGATTCCACGGTTACATAAATCAATGTAGTCATATTCGTATCTTCAGTATTTATCTTCGAACAATCCTTAAAAGCTGTAGAACAATCCGTATTAAAATAATGAAATTTTATCCATACGTTAAATCCGGGATAAGTCATATTGATTTCATTTATTCTTTTACCGCTGCTGTAATCATGCCCCTGAAGAGCCATAATAGCAAATTCGGTAGCGGAACGCAAAACAAGTTCGGCCCTCGTATCCATAAAACTTCTGGCGGTATGTTTGGTAGATGAAGCGCTAAATTGCATAATCAGCATACCGACCACCGCCATAATTACTAAAAAGATTAAAGTATAAAACAGTGAAAATGCTTTTTTCAAAATACCACCTTTTCCTTACAAACAGTAAGAGGTTCACCTTTTATAATAATTTTTGGAGATGAAATACATAAATAAATTCTAATAATACCGTTATCATCCCTAAATTTGAACTGCGTAACATGCGAAGCCAAAAGTGTTTCATTTTTATCTTTATACGTATCTCCGTTCCATGGATAATAATTAAATTTTAATGTAAGATTAAACTCACTACAATTCGAATCATTACAAGCAGGCACGATAGCGTAAGCTGTATTTACCAAATAATATTTTTCATATACAGTGGTGGAATTGGATTCATCGATTGCTTTAATATTAAGCACTGTTTTATTCTGCGAAGAATTAAATACACTTTTGCTTTTATTTATATGAAAAACTCTTGTGGCTTTATGATGATAATATCCGTATGAATTATTAACATCTAAAAAATCACCCCTGTCGTCCGGACCTGAAAAAATTAAAACTGTATAATTATTATCAAAAACATCTCCGCTTATTCCCCACTGAGCGGTCCAGTTGGAATCAATAGACATAACATAGTTAAAATTACTATAAGGTGTCGTTATATTATATTCATCATTATTTACACTGCTTTTATTTGTATCTTTCAAATCCACAAATCCCGAATACCCGGGAACCACTCTTTTAAAATTATTATCCCACATTCCTCTTTTTGAATAAACGTCTTTCCCAAGCCATTCTAAAACTTTGAATTTGTCAAGATCTGTTATGGGAATAGCCGCCAAGGCATTAAATCTTGAGATATTAGCTTCTTTACACGAATACGCCGTTGCCGAGTTCGAAGCATTACATTCGCATGCTATTAAGGAATTAGGCACTCTCAGTGAAAGTTTTGAAGCGATCTGATTTAATACAAGATCCGTTTCGAAAGAAAGTTTATTATACTCTTTCGTATAATAATAATTTTCATAAATTTTAATCAAAATTTGAGAAGTTATAGTAGCTAAAATTCCTAATATAACAATAACTATTAAAACTTCGATTAAAGTAAAAGCTCTTTTCATCTTGTAATTTCCTCAAAAGATAAAAGTTTAGACGCACCTATATTACATGTAGGATATTCTAAAACTACTTTACTTCCGTCACTAAATTCTGTTGTAATTTTTATCAGTTTTATATTAGTTTTACCTGTTTTTCCTAAATTCGTAGCATTTTTCATATTAAATGTAATATTTTCGTCATTATATCCCCCACTGTTTGAAGGTGTATCGGAGAGATAATTCACTTCGACTTTCATGGAATATCCTCCGCTTTTTACACCGAAATTAATATTTTCTTCATATCCGTCAAAATCATCAATATCATCCCATAATAAAGAATTATTTGCTTCTCCATCTACGCTATATCCTATTATACTTACCGTATCACGACTTCCGCTTCTAAAAATATTATTATTAATCTGATGTTTACCGATTCTGTTTAAATCAGTCGTATAATCTTTAATTCTAAGAGAAGCATCGGCATTCGTAGAAGTATTCAAATCTTTATAAAAATTTTCATCTTTTGTATTGTTTTCGTCAAAATATTTCGTGTTTATAAGGCTTAAAAGCGAAAACTGAGAGAAAAAAACCTCTTCTTTACTTGTAACTTTTGAAGAAGATATTAATGTCTGTAAAAAAAGAGGAATTGTAGTCATAATTATACTGATAACAATTATTGAGATGATAAGTTCTAAAAGCGTAAAAGCTTTAGATTTTTTTTGATTTGGCATACGTATTTATAATCCCTTTCATTATACTGCCTCTAACCCCCTCACTCTCAAGCGTAAATACGCCCTCAGCCGTAGTTCCTTTTGGAGACATTACCTGATTTTTTATTGTAGCAAAATTTTCTTCCATTGCGGCAAAACTTTTAAATAACCCGCGTGTTAATTTTTCACTTATATCTCTTTTGAGACCCGTATAAACCCCGGCGTCACTGACAGCTTCCGCAATCATTGCCAAAAACGCAGGACCGCTTCCTATAATAGCTGTAGCCATATCTATTTCATCATCACTATTAACCCAAATAACCTCACCGATTTTACTTAAAATTGTCTCTCCGATTTCTCTTGCTTCTTCATCACCGGTAAGTGCGGTAGTTGATGCTTTATATTTAGCAGCGACATTAGGCATGGCACGAAGATAATATTTGGATTTTATATATTTTTGAAGTTCTACAAGAGGTTTGCCTGCTAAAATCGAAATCAAAACCTCGGCTTCACCTTTAATTCTCATTGAAACTTCCTGCAAGGCATAAGGTTTTACGGCCAATATTACGATTTTTCCTGAAATATCATAACCATCGATAAGATAATACTCACATCCGTAATATTCGGCAAATTCTTTTAATTTATTTTCATCTCTTCCAACCACTTCAAATTCAATCTCTCCTTTTAAGCCGCTGGCTATCGCTTTTGCCATTTCTCCGTATCCGATAATGCTAACTTTCACTTTTTTCCTTTAAAAAATTTTTTATAGGTTCTGTTAACCCATATGGATATTTATCTAAAATAACCTGCCCCATTAAATTATCTTTCAAGTTAAATATCAAAGGAGCTGCGAAATTTACGGTAGATTCTTCAAAAGGTTTATTAAGAGTCACAATATTCGCAACTAAAAACGGGGTATTTTTATCTATTTTCAAAGCATTTTGTTCCGAATCGCTTATTTCAAATTCATAATCATCTCTGATTTTAAACGGATTTATTAATACAAAAGAAACATTTTGGCCTTTTAATCTATAAAATACGTCATTTATTTCTTCAAGTTCGAACTCTTTTTCATCTTCAAATCCTAAAATAGGCAATACCACTTGAAATTTCATATTAATCCTTTTTTTAAATCCAAGCAAAAAACATTCCAAATTATAACACAAGAAAATTTAGATTTAGTTGGTATAATTACAACAAAAAAGGATTTTAATGAGAGAATATAATCCTCAAGAGTTTGAAAAATCGACTTATGAAACTTGGGAAAAAAATAAATTTTTTGAAGTTGACTATTCAAAACCTAAAAACTTCTGTATTATGATGCCCCCACCTAATGTTACGGGAAGCCTTCATATCGGACACGCTTTAACTTTTACTCTTCAAGATATTATGGTCAGATATAAAAGAATGGACGGATACGCCACCCTTTGGCAACCGGGGACCGACCACGCAGGGATAGCCACCCAAAACGTAGTGGAAAAACAGATTTTAGCCGAAGGCAAAACCAAAGAAGAACTCGGAAGAGAAGAATTCTTAAAAAGAGTATGGGAGTGGAAAGAATTCAGTGGCGGTACTATCACAAAACAGCTAAGACGCCTGGGTGCCTCTCCTGCTTGGAGTAGAGAGAGATTTACCATGGATGAAGGGCTTCAAAGGGCTGTAAGGGTAGCTTTTAAAAAACTGTATGACGAAGGCTATATTGTAAAAGGCAACTATATGGTAAACTGGTGTCCAAAAGACGGGGCACTGAGCGATATCGAAGTTGAATACGAAACACATGAAGGAGAACTTGTTTATATTAAATATCCAATTGTTGAGAGCGATGAATATATCGTAGTGGCAACCACTAGACCCGAAACATATTTCGGCGATACGGCCGTTATGGTAAATCCGTTAGACGCAAGATACAAACACCTCATCGGTAAAAAAGTCCGCCTGCCGCTAATTAACAGGGAAATTCCTATTATTGCCGACGAATATGTTGATATGGAGTTTGGTACGGGTGCTGTTAAAGTAACCCCGGCTCACGACCCAAACGACTATGAAGTCGGAAAAAGACATAATTTAGAACTTATAAAAGTATTTGACGAAAAAGGGATTTTAAACGAACAAGCCGGTGAATTTGCCGGACTTGACAGACTAAAAGCCAGACCAAAAATTGTAGAAAAACTTGAAAGTGAAGGATTTATAGAAAAAAGAGAAAAACATATCCATCAGGTAGGTCACTGTTACAGATGTAAAAGCGTAATCGAACCTTATGTTTCAACCCAGTGGTTTTTGAAAAAAGAAGTGGCAAAAGACGCTATTGAAGCGGTAAATAAAGGTGAGACAAAATTCCATCCTCCTCAATGGAAAAACAACTACGACGCATGGATGAGAGAACTTAGAGACTGGTGTATCAGTAGACAGCTTTGGTGGGGACATCAGATTCCTGTTTATTACTGCGACGAATGCGGCCATGAGTGGGTAAGCGTGGATGAGCCAAACGAGTGCCCAAAATGTCATTCTAAAAACTTCCACCAAGACCCGGATGTTCTTGATACGTGGTTTAGTTCAGCTCTTTGGCCGTTTTCAACACTCGGATGGGAAAACGGAGAATGGGGCAAAGGTATTAAATGGATGCCAGAAGACCTTGAGAGATTTTATCCTAACAATCTTTTAATAACAGGATTTGATATTCTGTTTTTCTGGGTAGCCAGAATGCTTATGATGGGCAAACATTTCTTAAAAGAAGTGCCGTTTAAGGATGTTTATCTTCACGCATTAGTTCGCGACGAACACGGACAAAAAATGAGCAAAAGCAAAGGTAACGTAATAGACCCGCTTGAGATTATAGAAAAATATTCAGCCGACGCTTTAAGATTTACGTTAGCGATACTTGCCGTTCAGGGAAGAGATATTAAACTTAGTGAAGCAAAAATAATCGAAAGCAGAAACTTTACCAATAAACTTTACAATGCCGCAAGATTTTTATCAATGCATCAGGAAAGTTTTAAGGATTTAGACGAAACCGAAATAAAAACCGAACTTGGAAAATGGATGCTTTATAAATTCAACGAAGCCGTTAAAAACGTAAGACGCGAGCTTGACGAATACAGATTTAACGATGCCGCTATGACACTTTACAGATATTTATGGCAGGATTTTTGCGACTGGGGAATTGAGCTTAGTAAAGTCAGCAAAGATTCAATTCCTGAACTTGGCGCCATATTTAAAGAAAGTATGAAACTGCTTCATCCGTTTATGCCGTTTATTACGGAATTTTTATATCAAGAACTAAGCGAAAATAAAAATATAGAAGAAAATACTATTATGCTAAAAGAGTATCCAAAAGAAAAAGAAGTACAAAAACCTGCCGATTTTGATTTGATAATCGAAGCAATTGTAAGTCTTAGAAGAATAAAAGCCTTAACCCAAAGCAATTTTAAAAAAGCTTACGTTTTGGCAAACCTGCCTGAAATGGCTAAGGAATTTATAAAAAAACTGGCTAAAGTCGAAGATATTGAATTTGTAAATAAACCGATTGAAAACGCCATCAGAGACATAAGCGACAATCTTGAAACAATGGTCAGCAAAGAAGAGATTGACATCACTCCTCTATTAAGCAGACTTAATAAACAAAAAGAAAAATTAAGTAAAGAAATCGAAAAACTTGAAAAGAAACTTTCAAACAAAAACTTTATAGAACGTGCTCCGAAAGAAGTGGTGGAAAAAAATCAAAAAGAATTAAACGAACTTAAAGAAAAATTCCAAAAAGTTGAGGAAGAGCTAAGGAAATTAAATGCGTAAACTATTACTTTTTATTCCTCTTGCCGCTCTTTTTTTCGGTGGTTGTAGTAAAAAATCCCAAATAGAAAAAAATATGACCGCCAATTCGATACATACAAAATTTTATAAAGCTATAAACAAAAACTATTTAGACAACGCCGATAATCTTTTTTTGAATCTAGAAGCCGAACATCCGGGAAGTATTTATATAAAAACGGACCTTTTAATTTTATATATCGCCCATCTAAACGCCGGAGAATATGAGCTTGCCAAATTTTATCTCGATCAATACGAAAAAAGATTTGCGGGAATTAATGAAATACCATGGTGTGAATATCAAAAAATCAGAGTTGATTTTTTAGCTTATCAAAACGCTTATACGAATCAGGGAAAAATCTTAAAAATTATTAATGAATGTAAAAATTATAAAGTTAAATTTCCTAACTCAAATTTTATATATGAAGTCAATACAATTTATGTGAAAGCGCTATTGACAAATATGTATCTAAATGATAAAATATATAGACTCTATAAAAAAGAAGGCAAAATAAAAGCCGCTAAAAAATATAAGACCGAAATACCTGAAAATTCAAAGCCGCCTTATATTCCATGGTATAAAAAAATATTTTATTGGTAAGGAGAAACATGACACTAGAAAATTATAATCAATTACCGGCTGAAATTCCCGTACTGAAAGAAAAAGAATTAATTTATCCTTTTATGATTATTCCTATTTTTCTTGAAAAAAAAGAAGATATTATTGCCGTTCAAAAAGCTATAAACGACCATTCTTTGCTTTTCGTTTCAATTAATGACGAGCCTGGTACATACGGAACAATAGGAACTATTATCAGAAAAGTAACACTGCCGGAAGGTAGGGTTAAAATACTTTTCCAAGGCCTTGAGAGAGGAAAAATATTAGAAGTAACCGATAAAAACCCAACTATAGCGGTTATTGACAAAGTAACGCCTATAAATAAAGACGCTAAAGAATTAAAAGCCCTTTTAGAAACACTAAAAGAACATATAATCACCTTAAGCGAACTTAATCCGTTCTTTCCTAAAGATTTTATAAAAATAATAGATTCGAATTCGGACGCAAACAGAATTGTGGATATTATAGCCAGTTCGCTTAAACTCCCTATAGAAAAAGGTTATGAATTATTTAAAGAAATCGATACGAAAGAAAGACTTATAAAACTTATTCATTTTATTTTGGAAGAAATAGAATCTATTAAACTTAAAAACGAGCTTAATAGAAAAGTAATGGAACAGGTACAAGAAGCCAACCGAGAGCATCTTCTGAAACAACAGCTAAAACTTATCCAGCAAGAGCTCGGAATGACAAACGAGCTTGAAGAAGAGATAAAAGAATATAGAGAAAAACTGGAAAAATTAAAACCATGCATGAGAGAGGATGCTTATAAAGAGATAAAAAAGCAAATAGATAGACTAGCTCGTATGCATCCAGACAGCGCAGAAGCCACCACAACTCAAAATTACATTGAATGGGCTTTAGAGATTCCTTTTTGTGAATATGCAAAAGAAGATTTTGATATTAATGAACTAAAAGAGAGACTCGATAAAGACCATTACGGACTTAAAAAGCCAAAAGAGAGAATAGTGGAATATTTTGCGGCAAAAGAACTTTCCAAAAAAAGAGGAGAAGAATTTAGCGGAGCGACTTTATGTTTTGTGGGGCCTCCGGGGGTGGGTAAAACAAGTTTGGCAAACTCTATCGCAAGAGCACTTGATAGAAATCTGGTAAGAATAGCTCTTGGCGGACTTGAAGACGTCAATGAACTAAGAGGTCACAGAAGAACATATATCGGAGCGATGCCGGGACGTATTGCTCAGGGAATAATAAACGCCAAACAGATGAACCCTGTAATGGTTCTTGATGAAATCGATAAAGTTTCTAGATATAGAGGGGATCCTACAGCTGTATTACTTGAAATATTAGATCCTGAGCAAAATACTAATTTCAGAGATCTTTATCTTAATTTCGATTTGGATTTAAGCAAGGTTCTTTTTATAGCGACGGCAAATGATCCGAGCACCATTCCGGCACCTCTTAGAGACAGAATGGAAATGATTTTCGTAGGAAGTTATACGCCGCAGGAAAAATTCGAAATAGCAAAAAGATACCTTATACCTCAGGAAATGAAAAAACACTCTCTCAAAAAAAGCGAAATCATAATAACTGATGCGGCTTTAAAAGAGATTATAGACAAATACACCAAAGAAGCCGGGGTTAGAAATTTAAGAAGAATAATCGCAAAAATAATGAGAAAAGCGGCTATTAAAATTCTTTCGGGAGAAAAACAGGTAAAAGTTACCGTTAAAAATCTAAAAGAATTTTTAGACAAACCTCCTTTTGGTATAGAAACAGTCGAGAAAAAAGATAAAATCGGAGTAGTAAACGGACTTGCCTGGACGCCTGTAGGCGGAGACGTACTTAAAGTTGAAGCGGTTAAATATAAGGGAAAAGGTCAGGTAATTTTAACCGGACAACTTGGTGATGTAATGAAAGAATCGGCTCATATCGCATTTACTCTTATTAAAGTATTAATTGACAATAAAAAAATAAAAGTAAAAGAGCGTTCACGTGAGCCTGTATATTACAAATATAACGTCCACATTCACGTGCCTGAAGGAGCTATTCCAAAAGACGGACCTAGTGCCGGAATCACAATGGCAACGGCTATAGCCAGTATTTTCAGTGAAAAAAAAGTACGCTCAGATGTGGCAATGACAGGTGAGATAACTCTTAGCGGAGAGGTTTTACCCATCGGGGGATTAAAAGAAAAACTGATTGCCGCATTTAAAGCCAAAATTAAAAAAGTTTTAATTCCTGAAAAAAACTATGAAAGAGACCTCGATGACCTACCTGAAGAAGTAAGAGAAGGTCTTGAGATAGTGCCTGTTAAAAGAATTGAAGAAGTGCTGGACCATGCCCTCGTAAAATAACAGCCCTTCTTTTTCCTCTTTTTTTATTTGCCAATAATATTAATGACAAAATTATTGAGTTTTATAAAAAAGAATATCCTTCTATTAAAATTATTAAAATAAAACATAACAAACCTTTCCCGAAAAACTATAAACACATACAATTTCTTTTCTCTCCAAAAAGCCCGAGAGGCAATATAAAAATTGACGGAAATTACTATTATATTTCAATAAAAGCAAAACTGCCGGTATTCAAATCCATTCAAATTATTAAACAAAATTCTCTCATAATCCCGAATGTCAACGTAAAAAAAGAACTGATCGATTTTAAATATTTTTATTCAAAACCTTTAAATTATATTCCAGATAACACTATCGCCTCAAAAATCATTTCCAAAAACTCTATAATAAATAAAAACAATACCAAAAAAGCACCAGCTGTATTTCGAAATCAGTTGATTCAGGTGGTAATTCCTTCAAAAAACATAAAAATCTTTTCCCGGGCAAAAGCATTAAAAGACGGTAATATAGGAGATGTTATCCCTATTGAAATGAATAAAAAAGTATTTAAAGCAAAAATAATAAAAAAAGGTATAGTTACTATCAAATGAATCTTAAAAATTTCTCATAAGACACATTATAATAAAATTTTCACCTGTATTAGGTTCCTTAATTCCCCCGTTTGAAAAATGTATCCATCCTATAAAAAAAGAATAAATTTTATTTAATTTGTATCCGAATCTGATTCTGTCTTTAAATTCAAAATGAGTTGATAAATGTTTCGTAGTATTGGTAATATAACAAAGACTTATATCCATTTTTATTAAAAATTTATTTCCGATTGTCACACCTTCACCTAATGCTATAAAATCCGAACCGTATTTATTTTCCCATCCTCCGATTGCCAGAGTAGTATAAGTGGGAAGATTTTTTATCGGAGTGTTTTTTTCATAAAGAACATCAAAAAAATTTCTTTTAATGCTATACTTACACACTCCTGCTTCAATACCTAAACTTTTTGAAAATAATATTATCGGAAATAATATAAAAATAACTTTTCTTTTCACCGCCCTTCCTTCATATAAAAAATTTAAGTATTATTATTTAAATAATAACATATAAATTAATATTAGTATATTATATAAAGGTAAAAAATGAAAAAAATTTTGGTGTGTATAAGCGGAGCCAGCACGGCTGGTCTTGGGATAAAACTTTATAATCTGATTCCCCCGGAATATGAAAGATATTTAGTTATAAGCGAGCATGCCAAGGTCGTTTTGGAAAAAGAAGAAAATATATTTATAAACGATGATATATCAGCACCTCCAGCAAGCGGAAGTTTTGGAATAGATATAACTTTTATCGTTCCGTGTAGTATGAATACGCTCGCTAAAATATCCGTTGGAATTGCTGATAATCTCATAACAAGAGCCGCAAGCGTTGCAATCAAAGAGAAAAAAAAACTGATCTTAGCCCCAAGAGAAATGCCTTTTAGTGAAATTCATTTAGAGCATATGCTTAAACTCTCGAGACTTCAAAATGTTATAATAGCACCACCGATTTTCGGATATTATAATAAACCTAAAAATATAAATGATATAGAAATGTTTTTAATAGGAAAATGGTTTGATTTAGCCGGAATAGAAAATAATCTTTTTAAAAGGTGGCAATAAATGTATAATAAAGCTATTTATCCCGGAACGTTCGATCCGGTAACTAACGGACATATAGATATTATAAAAAGAGCCTGTAAAATATTTGATAAAATAATAGTAGCCGTAGCTGACAATAAAGACAAAAATACAATGTTTTCTTTAGAAAAAAGAGTGGAAATGATGAAAAAAGCCACTAAAAATTTTCCAAAAGTAGAAGTAAAAAGCTTTAACACTCTTTTAGTTGAATTTGCCAAAAAAGAAGAAGCAAAAATTATCATAAGAGGCCTTAGAGCTGTAAGTGATTTTGAATATGAACTTCAAATGGGATATGCCAACAAATCGCTTGATAATGAAATAGACACGATATATTTAATGCCAAATCTTGATAACGCGTTTATATCATCAAGTGTTGTTAGAAGCATTCTAAAATACAACGGTGACGTATCGCATCTTGTACCGAAAGAAATAATAGAGGATTTAAAATGTACATAGCTTTAGAAGGAATAGATACCGCAGGTAAATCGACTCAAATAGAACTCTTAAAAAAAGATTTTCCAGAAGCGATTTTTATAAAAGAACCGGGTTTTACAGAAATAGGCAAAAAACTAAGAGAAATTATCTTTCATGAAAATATTTCAAAAAAAACAGAACTTTTTTTATTTTTAGCAGATAGAGCGGAAACTATAGAAAAAGTGGTAAAACCAAACTATAACAAGCTTATAATCAGCGATAGAAGTGTAATTAGTGGAATAGCATATGCAATGGAATGGTTTGATTTTGATATGCTGGTAAATTTAAACAAATTCGCAACCGATTCTATTTTCCCGAATTATGTAATTATTTTAAAACTCGAAAAAGAAGAACTTCAAAAAAGACTTAATCAAAAAGAACATGACAATATAGAAAAAAGAGGCATTGATTATCTTTTAAAAATTCAGCAAAACATCATTAATACCTGTAACAGGCTTGAAATTCCATACCTTTTATTAGATGCTTCAAAATCTGTTGAAGAGATAAACTTTAGAATAAAAAAGGCGATAAGTGGGCTTATTAAGTAAAATTATAGGAGATTTTAAAGCAGTAAAAAACAGAGATCCGGCTTTTAAAAACAATATCGAACTTTTATATGCATATCCGGGTGTTTGGGCTCTTGTCTGTTATAGAGTGGCAAACGCAATTTATAAAAAAGGATTTAAAAGAACCGCGAGATTTCTAATGGCAATTAATCAATTTATAACAAACATGGATATTCACCCGGGAGCCGAGATTGGTGAAAATGTATTCATAGACCATGGAATCGGTGTAGTAATCGGTGAAACTTCAATAATAGGAAACAATGTTACAATTTATCAAGGCGTAACTCTTGGAGGAGTTAGCCTTAATCCCGGCAAAAGACATCCGACTATAGAAGATGACGTAATTATTGGAGCCGGGGCCAAAATCCTCGGGAATATTACTATCGGAAAAGGAAGTAAAATCGGAGCAAATTCGGTAGTGGTAAAAGACGTGCCACCTTATTCCACGGTAGTAGGAATTCCGGGAAAAATCATAAAAAGAAAAGATTATTCGCCTCTTGGACATGATAAACTCCCTGATATTGAAAAAGAATTGTTTGAATATTTAATGGACAGAATAAAAGTTTTAGAACAAGCGGTTATTAATCAAGATAAGAATATTATTGAAAAAGATGAAGAAATAGAAAAAAAATACAGAGATTATCTCGAAGCGTTAAAACAAAAATAATTAAAATTTATTCATAAACTCTAAAAATTCATCTTCAGGAAGGGGCTTTGAAAAATAAAATCCTTGAACATATTCACAACCGTTGTCTTTTAAAAACTGAACCTGTTCTTTTGTTTCCACCCCTTCTGCGATTATTTTTTTGCCTAAAGAATGTCCCATTGAAATAATTGCTTTTGAAATTGACACATCTTCTTCATCATCAGGTAAATCTTTTATAAAGGTTCTGTCAATTTTCAACGCATATATCGGTAATTTTTTCAAATACGCAAGAGAAGAATATCCTGTTCCGAAATCGTCTATTTCAAACCTTATCCCCAATCTTGTAAGCTCATTTATATTTTTAAGCAAAATATCAAGATTTTCCATCAAAACACTTTCCGTAATTTCTAATATGACATAGGAAGGATTTATATTATGTTTTTTTAACAGCGACTCTATTTCCATATAAAAACCGATATGAATCTGTTTTGGTGAAACGTTTATTGAGATAGGAATATTAATGCTTTTTTCCTTAATAAATCTAAAAACTTTATCAATTACAATTGCTCCGATTTCTTTTATAAGACCTCTCTCTTCCAAAATCGGAATAAATTTAGCAGGAGACACCAATTTTCCGTTTTTTTTCCATCTGATAAGCGCTTCGGCCATGGCAACTTTATTTTGCTGAATATCAATTATTGGTTGATAATAAACGACGAATTCGTCTTTTTTTATACCTTCTACCAATTCGCTTTCCAAATTCAAATTTTCCAGCGTTATTTTTTGTAAAGATTTTTCATAAAATTCTACACCTTTTCCCTTTTTTTTCGCTTCTTTTAATGCGGCTTCTGCCGAAGCGAATAAATCTTCTTTGCTAATTCCGTCGTCAGGGAAATATGCTATTCCGGCACTGATAGTTATTAAAAATTTTTGATTTTCAATTTCAAAAATATATTCGAAGTCTTTTAAAATATCTTTTATTCTTAAAAGCGTTTCTTCTTTATTTTTTACTCCATATAAAAATATCGCAAATTTATCCCCACCTACTCTTGCTAAGATATCTTTTTTTCTTTGAATCTTTTTAAGTATTTCAGCAAGTTTTGACAACACCACATCACCGGCCCAAAAGCCGATAGTGGAATTAATCGTTTTAAAATTATTAATATCAATAATTACTAAACTTCCTTTTTGATTTTTTTCCTTTAGCATTTCCAAAAGAGATTCCATTTCTTCAAAAAAATATCTCCTATTTGGAAGAGACGTCAAAACATCGTAATAAGCAAGATAATCTATATCCTCTTTTCTTGAAAGAGAAACTATTCCAAAACCGATATCATGGGCTATTTGTTTTAAAAGATTTATTTCCTCTCTTTCAAATTCCTTACCCTTATAATAAACAATTAGGACAGCTTTAATATCTTGATGTGTTATTACTGTTGATAAAGCGTTTTGTTCTTTAAAAACCGGTATCATAATTTTATGACAAAACGCTTTTTCTTCATTTTGAAGATTATCTTCTTTTATATATTGATTTTTTATAAGCTCATTTATTTTATTAAAAGGAACGAAATCGTTATTTTTTAAAAATTTTTTAAATGATTCATTATCACCGTACCAAGCTTTAGGTATTAATTTTTTATCTTCTATTTCCCCTATCCACGCAAAATCAAAATGACCTTCTTCTACAAGGATTTCACAACTATTTTCATATATATCGTTTATATCTACGGCTCTTGTGATCAATTCGTTAATCCTGCTTAAAATCTTATACAACCTTAAAAGATTTTTAAGCTTTATTTCTATTTCTACTTTTTGTCTTATGTCTAAAATAATCAATCTTTTAAATTTTTTACCGTCTAATTCGAAATCCTGGGTTTTTATATCTACAGGAATAAGTTCATGATTTTTTAAATATGTTATTTTTTGGTTGTAATCTTTATGTAAAAATTCATTAATATTTCTACCTAAGATATTTTTTTTGTCTGTTTTTAACCAATGCAAAAAAGTATCGTTAACTTCTATAATTTCATTATTTTGATTTAACACTACTATCGCTTCATTAATTGAATCTAAAATATTTTTGAAGTTTATAAAAAGTTTTTGCAAAATTTCCAAAAATTTTTTATACACTTCTTTTTCTTCGGAAGATGATAAAGAAGAGTCTTTTAGGTATTTTTTAAAAGACTCTTTAAAATATTTAATAACTTCATTAGTCATTCTAAACCTTTAGAATTTATTTTTCCTTACTTCCTGTAACATATTATCAGCCATTTCATTTACTTCATTGGCGATAATTCCTACTTCTTCAACGTCATTTTCCATTATTTGTGTTTTTGAATTAACTTCGTTTATTTTTTCCGTCACATTCATTATATCATCGGTCTGTTTCACAATTGCTTCACCTATATTCGTAATAGACTGAGTTAATAGATTGATATTAGCATCAATTTCACTTAAACTTTTTTGGGTTTTCTCAGCCAGTTTTCTAACCTCATCGGCAACTACCGCAAATCCTCTTCCGTGTTCTCCAGCCCTTGCCGCTTCAATTGCGGCATTCAGTGCCAAAAGATTTGTCTGATCCGCAATTTCCTGAATTACATTTACTACATTTTTAATATCTTGAGATTGTTCTACAACATTTTTTGTTTGGTTGGAAATATCCAATACTTCATCATTTAATCTTTGCATAATCTGAGCAACTTCATAAAGTTCGTGAGAAGCTTCTTTTGCTGCTATTTTAAGTTCTTCCATCTTTTCTTTTAACTCACTTGCCTTTTGATTTAATATTTCACCGTTATTTCTATTGGTTGAAAGAATATTAACAATAGTATCTAAAACAGAATTAACGGCAAGTTCGACTTTTCCTATAGCATTTTGTATTCTTTGTGTAAAGTCTCTATTCATTGCTTTATCTAAAACAAAAACTGTTTTATTAATATCTTTACCTATTATTTTTTCAAGGGCGTCTTGCATTTCATTAAAGATAACTCTGACTTTTTCCAAATCCGGATTTGAGGCTTTTTCATGAATTCTACCCTCAAGCACTCCTCTTTTCATTTTTTCAACTTCTCTCATAAGACCTTGAAGCATAATAGAGTCTTCTCTGATTCCCTCTTCAATTTTTCTAATGTTTTCGTTAATTATTTTAGCCATTAAGCCTAATTCGTCTTGAGAAGTAACTTCAATTTCCCTTGCCTGAGTAGTTTCTCTGTTTAAAAATTTAAAAAATTCAAGCAGACCGTTTTTTAACTCCTCAATCGATTTAATAATATTTGAAGAAATTTTATAAGCTATTAAAATAATACCCGCCACTAATACAACTATAATTAAAACTATAATACTTAAATTAAGTTCTTTTTTATTAATAAGTTCTTCAATTGATATAAGAATGTTTTTGCCGAGCTTATCAGCCTGTTTTTTCAAAAGATTTATTCTTTTAGTAGAAATAGAAATCCAATATTTAACATCAATACCTGAATAAGAAACCAATTTATCAGTCAAATCTTTAAAAGCTTTAATAGCAGGTGTATCGTTTACCTTTACGATTTTATCAAGCTCTTGAATACTCATTCCATTATGATAAGCTTCAATTACTTTTGGAAGACCGCTATAATATTTTCCAAATACCTCTTTAATTTTATCAAGTTTTTCTGATTCTTGTTTAGTGGTCCCTAAACTTTTATATACTTCAATTAATGTTACCAACTTATGATATTTTTCATTAACTTTTTTCGCATATTTATCCTTACCCCTTAATACATAATTTTTAAAATTATGAATTAGACCGCCATATCCCACTATATCTTTCATATTCGAAATAATCATTTGTTTATGGGCAACTTCTAAAATCAAATTTCTTATTTTTTGTATTTCTTTTTCTATTTCAGCAATACTTGATTTGATTTCAGGAATTTCGTTTAAAATTTGATTTTGAATGGTAATTGTTGCGTTCCAAACTCTTAAAATATCATCTCTTATCTCACCTTTACTCAAAATATAAGCCACAAGCGCTCTTTCTTTTCCCGCTTCTTCAGTCAGTTCGAGTATTTTATAATATTTAAAAATTTTTTCATCCAAAAAGACAGGAAGCGCATACTGAGCTAAAGGTAATTTAGTTTTTAATAAATCCGAATCAAGTGATGAATAATATTTTACAATATCTATTATGTCTATTTGTAGATTTAACACCTTTTGTCTTATTTGTTCCAAATTAGATAATTCAGAAAAAAAACTTTTATAAATTCTATATTCCGCTTTGTCAAGTTTTTTGAGATTGATGTTTTTTATCTCTTCTTTAAGTTCATTTATCATTTTATCGGTTTTTTTTCTCTGCTCTATTAATTCCGATTTAAATTTTTTTCCATCATTTGCCACATACGCTACACTAAAACCTCTTTCTTTTTGAATTTCAACCAAAGTATTAGACATTTTATTGATATTTAATTTTAGTACTTTTTCAGCTTTTTTTAAATTATGTAAATCTTTATAATTATCATAAGCAAAATAGCCTACAGATAATATTAATAAAAATAAAGGCAAACCTACTAAAAGCAGCATTTTTTGTTTTATTCCGAAATAATTCATTTTTCTCCTTTTTATTTTAATATCGTCATTTTTACTAAAAACATTAAAACAAATGCCGATTAATTAATAAAAAAATTTTTTACTTTTCTCTGTTTTATCGAAAAAATAATATATAATTCATACAAAAAAGGTTTAAAATGTTTAGCCGTAGAATCGAAAAACTAAGCCCATCATTGACAATAGCAATCTCTCAAAAAGCAAGAGAACTTAAAGCACAAGGTAAAGATATTTTAGCTTTTAGTGCCGGAGAACCTGATTTTGATACTCCTACAGTAATAAAAAACGCGGCAATTAAAGCGATTGAAGAAGGATTTACCAAATATACGGCAGTTGCCGGAATACCTGAGCTATTGGATGCTATAAGAATAAAATTAAAAAGAGATAATAATTTAGATTATGAAATGGATGAAATAATAGCAAGTAACGGAGCAAAACAGAGTCTTTTCAATATTATGGCTGTATTAATAGATAAAGATGATGAAGTGATTATCCCCGCCCCTTATTGGGTAACATATCCGGAACTTGTAAAATATCATGAGGGAATACCCGTAACTATCCAAACGGATGAATCAACAGGCTTTAAAATTACTGCTGATATGCTAAAAAAAGCAATAACACCTAAAACAAAAATGCTTATTTTAACAAGTCCAAGCAATCCTACAGGAGCCGTTTACACCAAAGAAGAGCTCCAAGAAATCTCAGAAGTTTTAAAAGATACAGATATTTGGGTAGTAAGTGATGAAATGTACGAAAAATTAATTTATGACGGAGAGTTTACGGCAACGGCCAGCATCAATGAAGATATGCTAAAAAGAACAATTACCGTAAACGGTCTATCTAAATCCCATGCAATGACAGGATGGAGATTCGGATATTGTGCAAGCAAAAATAAAGATTTAATAAAAAACATGATAAAACTTCAATCTCAAAGCACATCGAACATAAATAGTATTACACAAAAAGCGGCAATTCCTGCACTTCTTGGAGAAGCGGACGCTGATGTTGAAATGATGAGAAAAGAGTTTGAAAAAAGAAGAGATTACGTATATGAAGCGTTTAATAAAATTCCTGGTCTTTCAGCCGCAAAACCACAAGGAGCATTTTACATTTTCGTAAATCACAAAGAAATCTTACCGGAATCCATGAATTTTGCTTTGGCGCTTTTAGAAGAAAAAGGAGTGGCCGTAGTGCCAGGAATCGGATTTGGAAGCGAAGGGTATTTTAGATTTTCATTTGCAACCGATATTAATACTATAAAAGAAGGTATTAAAAGAATTGAAGAATTTATAAAGGAACTCAAGTGATAAGACATATTGTCCTATGTAAAGTAAAACCCAATTCACCGATGAAAGAAATAAAAGAAAAAATTGAAAATTTAAAAAACGAAATCGACGTTATTAAACACATTGAAGTTGGCATCGATATAGGTTATGATAAAACAGCGAGTGATTTTTGTATCATAACTGAACTTGAAAACGAAAAAGATTTGGATATTTATGCTAAACATCCTAAACATCTGGAAGTAATAAAATTTTTAAAAAATTTCCTAACCGAAAGAAGAGCAGTAGATTATAATGTATAAAAAACTTAAATTTTCAAAATCCATTATTTCAACTTCCATTCTTTTTTTGCTTTTTTCAATATTAGTTATTATCTTTTTTAACCAAATTACAATAAAGAATACATTAAATAACTTCACCAGATACGACAGTCTTTTAATTAATAAATTGGGTCAGATAAGAGGAGGTATTCAAAGATATGTCAAACTTAAAATAATTTATAACCCCAAAGCGTTTAAAGTGAAAAAAAGTATCGATAATTATTTTAATGACATCGAATATTATCTAAAACAGTATCCTCAGATTATTCCAAATGATTATTTAATTGAATTTTATGGTCATTATAATTCTTTAATCTCATTATGGAAGCAAATCAAATTGGCAAAAAAAGAAAAAGAACTTATTAATTTTTCCGAAGAAGCTTGGAAAATGGCTGATAATCTGACAACTCTTATGGAAAAAATATCCGAAAAAAAATTAATTAAACTCAATCAAAAAATCATGTTTTTTACTATTTTGAGTTTTAGTATAATAGTGGTTTTAATTTTTATTGTTTATTTAATGGTAAGAAGCGGTCTTGAAAAAGCTACAATTACCGAACCTATGACAAAATTATATAACAGGTTTTATTTCGAACATCAAATAAATTATCTTTATGAAAAATTCAAAAGAACAAAAAAACCTTTTAGCGCCATGCTTTTGGATATCGATAATTTTAAACAGATTAATGACACTTTCGGACACCATATCGGAGATGAAGTATTAAAAAAAGTAGCTCACATATTGCAAGAAGAAAGCAGAAAAACAGATATGGTATTCAGATACGGCGGAGAAGAATTTATTATTCTTTTTCCCGATTCTAAAATAGAAGAAATTAAAAAAGTAGCGGAAAGAATAAGAAAAAAAATAGAACAAAACATTCAAGTTGAAAAAAGAATAATAACTATTAGCGGAGGAATAGGAGAATTTAATGAAAATATGCCTTCCATTCAACATTTTTTACGTGAATTAGACAATGCTCTTTATACTGCAAAAAGAACGGGTAAAAATAAAATCATTCCGATTTAGTTTTTTTTATTTCTAAAAAAACATAAACGGAAGCCATTATTATTACTCCGCCTAAAAGGATTAAACTACCGTAAATTGCGTTATTATGTGCTTTTGTACCTGCACCGAAAATATATCCTATCATAATTAAAAACCCGGTCCAAATTAAATTTGCTGCAAATGTTAAAGGTATGAACCATCTAAGAGGCATATGTGAAAGTCCAGCAGGAATAGAAATATACTGACCTAGACCCGGAGTAAGAGGAGCTAAAAAAGCGGATATTTTACCATGCTGATTCCAAAATTCCGTTACTTTTTTTATAATCGGTTTATTTTTTAAAAACTTACGTACTATAACCTTTGCCAAAAAATAATTTATAAGCGCACCGCTAAGACTTCCTAAAGCGGCACAAACCCATACTATATATAAATTCATCTCTCCTTTTGCCGCCAAATACCCGGCAGGTAATAAAACAAGCTCACTTGGCACAGGTATAAAAGTACCGACAAGAAGCATATAAAAATATATCCCGGGATACCCTAAAGCATTGGCAAAATTTACTAAAATATTTATTATTTGTTGAAGCATTTTTTAATCCTAAACATCAAATTCAGCAATAATAGGTACATGATCTGAAGGAGTAGGTTTCCTTTTCCGTCTTAAGGAAATCAAAATTTCTAAATTTTTAAACTTTTCAAAAAGAGGTTTTGTAACCAAAATATAATCAAGCCTAAGCCCCTCATTTTTATAAACGGCCGCTCCTCTGTAATCAAAAAATGTAAATACTTTTTCATTAGGATATACTTTTCTTATAACATCAATAAAACCGATATCTAAAAATTTTGAAAGAATCGCTCTTTCTTCAGGTAAATGGGTAACTTCACCTTCCCATATAACCTCATCCCAAACGTCAAGTTCGGTATGGGATATATTAAAATCACCGCATATAAGAACTTTGTCTTTATTTAAATCAAATCTTTTTAACCATTCGAAAAGTTTGTCGTAAAAATACATTTTATATTCAAATCTGTCCCCATAATTATCCCCAAGAGGCGCGTAAATATTTATAATATGAATCCCGTTTATTAAAGTGTATATAAATCTGGGCTCATTAAGTTCTCCTTCAAATCCTTTTTGGTATTCTTCTATTGGATATTTAGAACAAGTAGCCACTCCGTGAAGTTTTTTCTGACCATGAACAATACACTCAAAATCATTGTCAATGATAGGAAATTTTTCATTTTCCACTTTGATTTCCTGTAAACATAAAACATCCACTTCATATTCTTTTAACAGGTTTTGAACAATCTCCAATCTACTCCTGATTGAATTTACATTAAAAGTACAGATTTTCATAGTCCCATTTTCCCAGGATTCAGTATTCCGTTCGGGTCAAAAGCTTCCTTAATTCTTCTAAACAGATTAAGCTCAGCCTCGCTGAAAGCTATTTTCATAAACGGAGCCTTGCTTAGCCCTATTCCATGCTCTCCGCTTAAAGTACCTCCCATTTCCACTACCGCCTTAAATATTTCTTCTACCGCTTTATAACCCTTTTCCACTTCTTGAGGATTGCTACCGTCAACCATCACGTTTACATGAATATTTCCATCTCCCGCATGTCCAAAACACGGTACGACAAGTCCGTATTTTTCACCGATTTGAGTTATTACTCTTAAAGCTTCGGGTAATTTGCTTCTTGGCACCGATATATCTTCGTTTATTTTTTTGCTTCCGTAAATAGTGATAGATTGAGAAGCGTTTCTTCTGGCAAACCAAATTTCATTGGCTTCTTTTTCATCACGGGCCACTTTGAATTCTTTACACCCGTTTTCTTTAAAACTTTTTTCAAGAATTCCAAGTTGATAATTTATCTCCTCTTCCACATTCCCGTCAACATCACCTATCAAAAGCGCTCCCGCCCAATCAGGCAAATTTACCCCAAGTTTTTTTCTCAATGCTTTAACAACAAGAGAATCCATAAATTCCATAGCAACAGGCATAGCCCCGGATGAGAGAGATTTATAAACGGCATTCATAGCATCCTCGACATTTTCAAAAATACCCATATAAGTCTTTTTCATTTTAGGTTTCGGAAGAAGTTTAAGAGTAATTTCCGTAATAACCGCCAATGTTCCTTCACTACCGATTAATATTCCGGCAACATTGTATCCGGCTACGTCTTTTATAGTTCTTTTACCTGCTCTTATGATATCTCCATTTGGAAGTACGGCTCTAAGACTCATTACATAATCTTTAGTTATACCATATTTTGCCGCTCTCATACCTCCTGCGTTTTCACTGACGTTTCCACCGATTGTCGAATAATCCATACTCGCAGGGTCAGGCGGATAAAAAAGCCCTCTTTTTTCTACTTCTTTTTGCAAATGGGCGTTAATAACTCCCGGCTGAACAACAGCCACCATATCTTTTTCGTCAATTTCTAAAATTTTATTCATATATTTCTCAACGGCTAACACTATTCCGCCGTTTACCGGCAAAGCGCCTCCTGTAAAACCGCTGCCGGCACCTCTTGGAACTATCGCGATTTTATTATCGTTACAGTATTTTAATATTTTACTTACTTCCTCTTCATTTTCAGGAAATACAACAGCATCCGGATAGTAATGTTCCTTTGTGGCATCATATGAATATGCTCTTAAATGAACTTTATCGGTTTTTACATCATTTTCACCTACTATTTTTTTTATTTCTTCTATATGTTTAGTCTCAATCATTTCAGTCCTTTTAGAAGATCTAAATAATAATTTTCTATATTTTTATCAGTTATATCAAAGTTGCTAAAATATGTAAAGAACGCTTTTGTGTATTTTGAAGAATTTTTGATTTTATGCGAATTAATTACATAAAAGCTGTAAGAATCGACTTCATATACATGATTATCTATAACAAATATGTATCTTCCTATATTCATTAGATCGGCAAATTTTCTAAAATTATTCACATTCGGCATATCATCCAAAAACGCGGCAAATACATCAGGGGAAATTATCGTATTGTTTTTATACTTATTTTTTATATTTAAATATTCCTGTTGATTTGGAGCAATTATCATGATTCTATCGTAATCTTTTCCAAAAATAATCTCATCACCTTTTTTTGGTGTAACTATAGGTAGGGCAAACGCTTCGTTTTTTAATGTTTCATAACTATAAAATTTAACCAAATCGCCTTTTGCCACGGCTCTTGCGCATATGATTTTCTCATCCATATAAGGACATAACGCTACACCACTTATTCCAGTTTTGATTTTTTTATCAATCCTTGCTATATCGTTATTTACGCTTATAATTTTGGCCGTAATTTCTCCAAAAGCGAACACCGCTAAAAATAATACAAAAATTATCCTCATTTAATAACCTTTTTGGTAAAATTATAGCAAAATAAAGCATAAGGAAACTTAATGAAATACGATATTTTGGTAATCGGTAGCGGTATTACCGGGATGATGGCGGCAATTGAAGCAAAAGAGTTAGGAAGCAATGTCGCAATAGTCATGAAAAAATCACCTATGGCAAACAACTCTTTTATGGCAAAAGGAGGAATAAACGCCGCACTTAATAACATGGGAGACGGTGATTCAATCGAACATCACATTCAAGATACTTTAAAAGCCGGAATGGGATTGGCTGAAGAAGAAGCAGTTAGAATATTTTGTGAACAAGCCCCTCAGATTGTAAGAGAACTTCATAGAAAATTTAAAGTTCCTTTCACAACTTTACCTGACGGCAGACTAGCTCAAAGACCTTTTGGAGGTACTAAATTCAAAAGAACGGTATTTGCTGCCGATGCCACCGGTCCAGCCATTATGAAAGCCTTAAACAAAGCTCTTACCGATTTAAATATCGATACGATAAAAAATCATTTCGCCCTTAATCTTTTGGTAAACGACGGAAAAATAGCAGGCGTAAATTTTGTGGATGAAAATGGGGAGCTAAAAACTATTAGAGCAAAAGCAGTAATTGTTGCTACAGGAGGATTTGCGGGACTATATAGAGGTCATACTACAAATATTACCGACGCTACAGGTGATGGTATAGCCATGGGACTTAGAGCGGGTCTTGAAGCTATGGATATGGAATTCGTTCAATTCCACCCTACAGGACTTGAAGGCACAAATTATCTTATAAGTGAAGCGGCAAGAGGTGAAGGCGGAAAACTTATAAACAGTGACGGAAAAGAATTTGTCGATGAATTAAATACGAGGGATTTCGTAACACGGGCTATCGTTAAACAATTACAAAAAGGAAAAAAAGTTTATCTTGATTTAACTGAAATCCCGGAAGAGATTATAAATACAAAACTAATAAATCTAAAAAAAAGAGTAAAAGCATTAAAAGGAATCGACATTTCAAAAGAGCCTATTCCTATCTCCCCACTCGCACACTATACAATGGGAGGCATAAAAACCGACACCTATTGCTTTACTGATATACAAGGGCTTTTTTACGCAGGAGAGGCTGGAAACAACGGAGTAAACGGAGCAAATAGACTTGGAGGAAATTCTCTTAGCGAAGGCGCAGTATTCGGAAGAATTGCCGGTTACCAAGCCGTAAAATATTCTCACAGACAAAAAAAATCTCCGGAAATTAATAATGAAGATATTCAAAAAGATAAAGAACTTATAGAAAAATTAAAAAACACTAAAATAGACGCTAAAAAAATAAAAGATGAAATCGGTGAAATTTTATTTAAAAAACTAGGAATAATTAGAAATGGATACGCTATCAAAAAAGCAATGGATAAATTTGAAGAAATAAAAGAAAAATTAAATCAAAACGATGAAAAAGATTCTAACCTAACGGAAAAATTAGAATGTCTAAACGCAATAGACATAGCAAAAGTTTTAGCAAAATCAGCTCTTTACAGAGAAGAAAGCCGCGGAGCACATTTTAGACTTGATTACCCTGAAAGCGACCACGCATTTTTACATCATACTTTAGAGAAGCTTGATTAAAATCTAAACTTCTCCGCTTTTTCTACTAAAATTTCTTCGATTGTTTTAGGAATCGAAAGATAATATCCCTGCGCGAGATTAATATTTATATCTTTTAAATAATTTATGATTTCTTCATTTTCAACATATTCCGCTACCGTAGATATATTAAATTCCCTTCCTATCTGAGATATGATTTTCACTATTTTTCTAAAGTTTTCATCATCATTCATATCTGTTATCAAACTGCCGTCTATTTTTAAAAATTTCAGAACTTTTCTTTTTACCAAATCTATTACCGTTTTTAAAGAAGAATATCCGCTTCCAAAATCATCAATGGCAAAATAAATACCGTGTTTAATGTGTATTTCACTGACTATATCCAAATTTTCAATAAATTTCTGTTCTGTTAATTCCAGAATAATTTCCAAATCTTTTGAATTTTTTATTAAAACGTCAAGTATATTAATATAATCTGGATTCAAAAGAGAATTGAAACTTACATTAATAAAAATTTTATTTGTAATCTTTTTTATTTTGTTTATTTTTTCTAATATTTTTTTTATAATCAAAATATCAAAAGCATCAATCATTCCCATTTCATATATTTCATCAATTACTATCCCTGCGGGAATCATTTTTTCATTATCGATAATTCTCCCAAGTGCTTCAAGTGAAAAAATTTCTTTCGTTTCAGTCTTACAGATAGATTGAAACACCACTTCTATTTCTTCGTTTTCTATTTTGTCTTTCAAAAATTTTTTTGTATATTTGTTGTAAAAAATTTTTTCTATTTTCTCTTTTTCTTTATTATTTAAAGCAAGATACGGATTTGTATTTGTTATTTTCGCTTCATTTTTTAAAATCTGTAAAATTTTTATAATTTCAAAATCTTTATAATCGGAATATTTTTCTATTTTTAATCCAACAATAACCGGATATAAAGTCAAATTTGTATTTTGAAGAGGCATTGTTATAATATCCTCTATGTATTTAATCATTTCTCTGTATTCTTTTTCATGACACTTTATATTTAACATATAAAAATTCGCCGTTATTCCCTTAATAACAAGAGTTCTATTTTTATCTTTTTGAAAAAAAGTATAAAGTCTTTTTTCAATAGTGTTTAATGCTTCGGTAACAGTCATTTCGCCATAAATATCATTGAGAGACTTAACATTTTTAAAATCTATCATTGTTAAAAACATATCTTCATCAGGCTGTAAAAGATTTACTAATTTAAAAAACGATTTTTCAACATCCGAATAAGTAACAAAATAAAGTTCGCTTATTATTCCTAAAAGTTTTAGAACCTGCTCTTTAAAATCTTTAAAAATAAAAAAAGCCTCACTAAAATTGTTTTTGCTTAAAAAAAGATAAAAAGAATTAGCGCTTTTATGAATTAACGAATGCAACTCTTCCAAATAACCGCACAAATTTTTATCTATACATACCATAAGTGATTCGGGATAATATAAATATTCGGCAAATTTACATTCTTTTGAAGAAATAAGAGGAAAATCATCAAAATTTTCGGAGTTTACTCTATCTATAATTCTACCTACATAATCCAAAATTGCCTTATATAACAAATAATTTTTAAAACGGGAATCTTTGATTTTCTTTAAGGAATGTATCTCTTTTTTTATAAAAACTTTTGCCGCCAGATTTATAAACTTATCAAAATAAATACTAAATTGAATAATTTCATCTTTATTGACATTATCAATACTTAAAAAATGAATAATTTCTTTTTTTATAAAATTTAAACTTGAAAAAACTATGGCAAAAGGAATATTAAGGTCTTTATAAAATTTATAACAGAAATTCTCATCAATCTCTTTTTGATTGAAATTCATCAAATATTTCGTAATTAAAATTTCTTGTTTATCAAGAAGTTTGTCTATTTCCGATTGATGATTTAAAAAATCATAAACTGCGGGATTTGTTTTTATATTTTCCCGCACTTTTTTTAAAATTCCCGGAATATGTTTTTGAATAACGGATAAATATTTCATAATAAAACCTTAATAAAAATAGCATAATTATTATATAATATTATATATCAACTTTTCAAAAAAATTTTTTAAGATCCTTTTTTATTTGCAATTTCATCGAGATCATTATAAATTTTAGCACTGTCGTTTTCCATTTTTTTAAATCCCTTTAAGGATTCCTCCATAGACGAAGACATTACATCTTTTAAACTGCTTTCAAAATCTTTTTGAGAAATCTTTATATCTTTAAGAGTATTTGAATGGGTTGTTTTATCCATTTTTTCAATCCAGGTATCAAACGCATATCCCGAATCGGAAACATATTCGCTGTTTTCAATCAATTTTGATTTATAATTTTTAACTTTATGTAATAAATTATTAATTTTTTGCTGGAGAATCATTAATGAATCGGCAAGTTCTTCAAAATCTTGGAATGTTTTTATATCAATTTCATATAGTTTATCAAATCCTTCTTTAAAATCTTTCATAAAATCTTCCATCATATTAATAATATGATCCAGTCTCTTGCCTTCTTCGGTCATATTTGAAGAATTTTGTTTTAATACGTTAATAGTCACTTCCACTTCATTCGTAGCCTTTTGAGTTCTCTCGGCAAGTTTTCTCACTTCATCCGCAACTACCGCAAACCCTCTTCCGGCATCTCCGGCCCTTGCCGCTTCAATAGCGGCATTTAAAGCAAGAAGATTAGTCTGATCGGCTATCTCTTTTATAAGATTTATTACGTGTCCTATATTATCTACACTTTCATTTAAATTAACAATATTTTCTTTTGCCGTAGCAGCAAAAGAAACTAATAAGTTTATTTCATTTAAAAATTTTTCAAATGTTTCTTTTAATTCTTCTATTTCACTTTTTACTTCTTTATTAATTGATACCATTTCAGTGATTTTTGAAATATTTTCGTCAGCGTTTACTGATATCTCTTCCATATTTTCCTCATTAAATTCAATCATCTGATAAACGACATCAAGTTTGGATTGATTCTTTTCAAAAAGAGAAAGTTTCTTTTTAAGCATCAAGTTTTCTTCTTGAAGAGCATCAATTTTTGCTTGAAGAGTTTTTATTTCTTCTTTTAAATTTTTGTTTTCATTTTTGAAAGGTTCGCATGAGTCTTTTTTAAAAAACATTTTTAACCCTTTCTTTTATATATCGGCAATAATTATAAAAATTTTATACAATGAATGTAAAATTGAAGTAATATTTTTATAAAAAAGGAGATAAAAAAGAAGAAAATGATTAAGGTTTAATCAAACTTGCTCAACTTTTATCTTATCAGTATTGAAATGTTTTTTCATCTCTTCTTCTATTGCGTAAAGTGTCATAGCCCCGCTCGCACACGTAGCACAGGCTCCTAAGTATTTTACATATACTTTGGTTATACCGTCTTCTTCTCTGATATCCACAAGTTCTAAACTACCCCCATCCATTGCAAGCATAGGTTTTATTTTTTTATCTAAAAACTCCTCTATCGCTTTTATCTTTTTAATTAAGCTCATTTTTTCAAAATCTTCCGCAGTAGCGGCTTCGTTTAGTTTTTCTTTTTTCATCTGTTCTTGAACTTCTCTTATAATATCCACAAGATATACATCTCTTTCTTCATGACCTCCGGGCGCTACGCAGCTTTTACAATATTTTCCGGCATCAGTGTATTTTTGAAGTTCTTCAACTGTTTTTACATTATATTTTCTGACTATATCTTCAATCTCTTTTCTCGTAACCCTTGCACACTCACATACAATCTCATCGTCTTTTAAATCTTTTACGTCTTTTCCTTTATATTTAGCAGCCGCTTCCATAATAACATCATAAGCCATTACGCTACAGTGCATCTTTTGAGGTGGAAAAGCAGGTTTGTCCGGTTCATCTCTCAATGCCTTTTCAACATCTAAATTAGTAACCTTCATAGCTTCATCAACCGTTTTTCCTATTGTAAGTTCTGTCATAACGTCGCTTGAAGCAATTGCCGTACCACATCCGAAACTCTTAAACCTCGCATCGATTATCTTATCCGTTTTAGGATCTACCAGCCAGTAAAGCCTGACAGCATCCCCACACGCCTCACTTCCAAAATCCGCTACAACTAATTTAGCATTTCTTTTCTTAGCGTCTTCTTCGGTAAACTCTCCCAAAAATTTAGGATTATTCATTCTCTCAATTACTTTATTCGAGTATTGCTCCCAAACGTTTCCTGTTATCAAATCATTTCTTCCCACTGTTCTCTCCTTATAATTATTTTACGAAAAAATATAACCCGACCGATAAAAGCAGATATGCCGATAAAAATCTCATACCTATTCTAAACATTTCCTACTCCGGTTTTACTTTTGCGTATGTCATTGAAATACTTCTTAATCTCTTAACTATTTTTGGAAGCACTTCTATTACGTAGTTTATTTCTTCTTCAGTAGTAAAGCGGCTGAGCGAAAATATAATTCCCGTATGCGCGATTTCAGGGTCTTCACCTAAAGCTTCAAGCACTTCGCTGCCCTCTAACCTTTCACTACTGCAACTACTCCCCGTAGCAGCATATATCTTATGCATATTCAAATCCCAAAGCATCGCCTCACCCTCTATTCCTTTAAATGAAGCAACAACGGTATTTGGAAGACGGTATTTTTTATCTACATATGTTTTTGTGTCCGGAATTTTTAAAATTGCTTCTTCTAGTTTATCTCTTAACTTTGCCACCCTGCTATACATTTCATCGAGATTAGCGTTTGCCTGTTTCAAAGCTTCAGCCATGGCAATTGCGCCGTTTAGATATACGCTTCCTCCTCTTTTACCGCCCATTTGATTACCGCCGTGAATTAAATTCACATACGGGGCTCCTTCTTTTACGTATAAAGCTCCCACTCCTTTTGGTCCGTGAAACTTATGAGCACTGAATGTAAAATAATCAACCCCTAGCTCTCTTACATTTACTTCAGCTTTGCCGATTGCTTGAGCTCCGTCACTGTGAAAAGGAATATTATATTTTTTTGCTATCTGTGCAATTTCACTAATCGGTTGAATCGCACCACTTTCATTTGACGCAAAAAGTACGCTTATAAGGGCTGTATCTTCCCTTATTGCGTTTTCAACATCTTGAGGTGAAACTCTTCCGTTTTCATCCGTCGGAAGATATGTTACCTCCATTCCGAAAGTTTTAGCATAAGCACAAGTAGCCTTGATTGATGAATGCTCGGCGATAGTAGTTATGATATGTTTTTTACCGCTTCCTTTTAAATATAAATCAAGAAATGTTTTTATGACTGCGTTATTACCTTCTGTGGTAGAAGAAGTTATTATTATATCATCTTCATCTGCCGCTCCGATTCCGGGATATAATATATCATACGCTTCATTAAGTTTTTGTCTTGCTTCAATTCCCAGGTCATAAATTACGTTTATATTTCCAAAATACTTAGTTGTGTCACAATAGACTTTTTTTACATATTCGTCCATGGGAGTCGTGGAATTATTATCAAGATATACTTTCATCTCCCCTCCTTTTTTGTTAATTTTAACTAAAAAAGAGGAGATGAATTTTGATTTATATCAAGAAATTAAGATTTTTTTAGAAGTCTTTGTAAAAGTCCTTGAAGTTTTAACCATTGTTTGTGAGGCATAAGTGGAAATCCGCTGTAAATTCCCGGCTCTTTTATTGTTTTAGTAACGCCACCTCTTGCGGCTATAGTGGTAAAAGGAGCTATTTCAAGATGTCCGGCAGTTGCGGCCTGACCTCCCATTACCACATTTCTTCCAAGTTTACTGCTGCCAGAGAGTCCCACCTGACTTACAAGAATCGTATTTTCACCTATTTCACAGTTATGTCCAATCTGAACCAAATTATCTATCTTTGAACCTTTTTTAATCCTTGTTTCGCCAAATACAGCCCTATCAACCGTTGTATTAGCTCCTATTTCCACTTCATCTTCTATTACAACCCGTCCCAAATGATAAATCTTTATATGTTCTCCCGTTTTTGTATGAGCATACCCAAATCCGTCACTTCCTATTACGCTTCCTGCATGGATTTTTACATTTTTACCTATCTTAGTGTCTCTATAAATAGTTACATTCGGATAAATAACGCTTCCTTCTTCTATCTCCACATCCGGTCCGATACTAACATGAGGCATTATTGTTACGTTTTTCCCTATTTTTACACCTTTTGCTATTCTTACACTCGGATCTATTTTAACGTTCTTCGCCACTTGATATCCGCCATCTTCCCAAGGCTCTTTTGCGAAATATTTTGTAAGAATTGCTAATTTTAAATACGGCTCATCCGTAATAAGAGCAATAGTACCTACCGGTAAATCCACCGCATCTTCTTTTCTGATTAAAATCGCTCCCGCTTTCGTATTTTTTAAAAATTTCGCGTATTTAGGATTTTCTAAAAAACTAATTTCATTTTCGTTTGCGTCTTGAAGCGTATTTATCCCTGTAATCTCTTTATCTTGTTTTAAATCGCAATCTATTTCTAAAATTTTACATATTTCGCTAAGTTTCATAATTTACCTTTCAATAACACTAACCCCGCTTCTTACAATTTCAAGATTTTTAAATTTTGCTTGCATAGCTTTTAAAAAGTTATCAATTCTGTTAGGTCTGTCAACCACGCTCACTACAACGCTTTTATCATTTACATTTGAAATATGTCCGTTATAACACCTTGCGAGCGCATCAATATCGGCAAGGTTATCGGTAACATCTTTTAGGGAAAATTTAACCATTGCCATCTCTTTTTCGATAAAATCATCACTTTCAATTACTTTATATACCGGAATTAGTTTATAAAGTTGTTTTACAATCTGTTCAAAAATTTTAGGGTCGCCTTCACTCATAATCGTCATTCTACTAAATTCGCTGTTTGGAATGGGAGCTACGGTCAGAGAAGTTATATTATAACCCCTTGCGGCAAACATATTAACCACTCTTGCCAAAACTCCGTGTTCGTTTTCAACTATTACGCTAATTATTCTTTTCATTTGTCTTCCTTAAATACAAGCATATTTTTTAAAGGACTGTTTGGAGGCACCATTGGAAGTACGTCTTCGCGTCTGTCCACCTGAACGTCGATAAACGCAACTTTTCCTGAATTTAACGCTTCGTTAAACGCTTTTTCAAATTCATCTTTTGTTTTTACTCTGTATCCAACTCCCCCCATACTTTCGGCAAGTTTTACAAAATCCGGCTGAACGTCGCTAAGGTCTGTTTCAGATAATCTGTCATCATAAAACATTGTCTGCCACTGCCTAACCATTCCAAGATAGTTATTGTTTAATATAATGTTAATTACAGGCAATTTATATTTATAGCCTGTTAAAACTTCCTGAATAT
>Ga0256836_1000060_pt1 | contig 67976 bp, 79 predicted proteins | sample 4561380metaG_FD_185974 | JGI IMG/M metagenome (GOLD analysis project Ga0256836, IMG submission 185974) | Hydrothermal vent microbial communities from Guaymas Basin, Mexico - 4561-380 | ecosystem: Environmental > Aquatic > Marine > Hydrothermal vents | place: Mexico: Guaymas Basin | collected...
CGACGGCCTCCTTGACGGTTCCCATGAGGGAGCCCATGCCCATGAAGACGAAGTCGGCATCGTCAACGTAGCCCTTCTCAATCATCTCGCTGTAGTCCCTGCCGAAGCGCTCGCCGAACTCCTTACCGACGTCCTTGATGACCTTCTTCGCATCTTCCATCGCCTTCGCGAGCTTGTAGCGGAACTCGTAGTAGTCATTGGGAGTTGCAAGTGCACCGACCGAGATTGCCTGGCTGAAGTCGGCCAGGTCGTAGAGGGGCTTCCTCGGCGGGAGGAACTCGTCAACGAGCTCCTGCGGAATCATCTCGACGACGTCGTAGGTGTGGCTCAGTATGAAGGCGCTCTCGATGACCATTATCGGGACGTTGACGGTCTCGGCTACCTTGAAGGCCATCAGAACGCCGTCATAAACCTCCTGGTTGTTCTCAGCGTAAAACTGCATCCAACCCGTGTCTCTCTGAGCCAGGCTGTCTGTCTGGTCGTCCCAGACGCTCCACGGGGGAGCCATAGCACGGTTAACGTCCACCATAACTATCGGCAGTCTCGCACCGCTCGCCCAGTGAAGCATCTCGTGCATAAGAGCGAGACCCTGAGCGGCGGTCGCGGTAAAGGCTCTCGCCCCAGCGGCGGAAGCACCTATGGTCGCGGCCATGGCCGAGTGCTCGCTCTCGACGGGGACGTACTGAATATCGGCCTCCCCGTTCGCTATGAACTCGGCTATCTTCTCGATGATGCTCGTCTGAGGGGTGATTGGGTAAGCGGCGACGACCTGAACGCGCGCGTGCTTCACCGCGTAAGCAGCCGCGTAGTTTCCGCTCACAACCTTCCTAATAGGCTTGTACTCGGCCATATCACTTCTCCTCCTTCTCCATCGTTATGGCGTTGGTCGGGCACTCGTTCGCGCAGATTCCACAACCCTTACAGTAGTCGTAGTCTATGCCAACGTAGCCGTCCTCACGGATGTAGATTGCAGGCTCGGGGCAGAACTTCCAGCAGATGTAGCACTTGACGCACTTGTCGTCGTCCACAACAGGAATGAAAGTTCTCCAGTCGCCGGTGAAGTTGCTGAGGGTAGTCCCGAGAGTTATAGGCGCCTCGGGGTACTGCTCAACGCTCGTGAAGACGAGTTTCTCAGCCTGAGCTTTCTTTTCTCCAAACAAGGTGTTCAACTTTACCACCACCCGCCTCGGTTAAGGAAGGGAAGAGAAGATTAGAGCTCGTAGACAACGGTCTTGTTGAAGGCCTCTTCGGCAGCCTTGGCGTTCTTCTCGCCGAGGGTTCCTGAGAAGGTCTCCTTAATGGCCTCCTGGACGTACTTGAGCTCGACGACGCCAGTGGCTTTGGCAACGGCACCGAGGATTGCAGTGTTGGTAATCGGAAGGCCGAGTATGTCGAGGGCGATGGTGGTGGCGTCAACGAGGGCCAGCTTGGCCGGCTTCTTCTTGAGCTTCTCAAGAACCTCCTCCTTGCTCTTCTCAGTGTTGACGATGACGGTTCCACCGTCCTTGAGACCGGCGGTGACGTCAACGGTCTCGAGAAGGCTCGGGTCGAGGACAACGACGATGTCGGGCTCGTAAATCTGGGTCTTAATCCTTATCGGCTTGTCATCAATTCTGGTGAAGGCGGTAACCGGTGCTCCACGCCTCTCAACACCGAAGAAGGGGAACGCCTGGACGTACTTTCCCTGCTTGAAGGCAGCTGAGGCTAAAATGTTTGCGGCCGTAACGGCACCCTGTCCACCCCTACCGTGAAAACGTATCTCAATCATCTTCCCTGCCTCCTGTGGGTTTTTCACCCTCAGTTAGTCCGAAAGGTTTATTTAGGTTTCGGTATCGAGTTAAGGAACCCTAAACGGGATTTTTTGGGTAAAGGTGAACTTTCAGTTCCTCCGATGGTTTTTTTCGCTCATCGTTTCCCGAAAACTTTTTTAATTAACTATATAGACTATATAGCCAGTGATGGGCAATGGATGGACTAGCGGTGGCAATAACTGCGGTTGCATTTTACATAGCCTGGAATATAGGCTCAAACGATTCGGCGAACGCCATGGGGACGGCGGTCGGGTCGGGAATACTGAGCTTCCGCCAGGCGACGCTCACGATAGCGATATTCGTCCTCCTGGGAGCGTACCTGAAGGGCTACAAGGTTATGAAGACCGTGGGAGAAGGCATAGTCCCCAAGGGTTCCCTCACGATGGAGATGGCGCTCATAGCACTACTTTCAGCGGGAATATGGGTGACAATAGCAACGGTTAAAGGCCTGCCAGTCTCAACCACCCAGGCGATAGTCGGTGGAGTCATAGGTGTTGGCCTGGCGATGAACGTCCCCGTCAACTTTTTCACCTTGGGTAAAATAGCTGCCGCGTGGGTCGTCTCACCGGTACTCTCAGGAATCCTCGCGATGGTTCTCTACAAGTTCTACTCCAAAGTGATTTCTGGAATAAAGAGCGTCTCGACGATTGAGGCCCTCTACAAGGCCCTTGCGATTTTGGGCGGTTCCTACATGGCATTCAACTTTGGAACCAACGAGGTCGCGAACGCCTCGGGCCCGATAGTTGGCGCTGGCTTCATGGAGCCCAAAACCGCTGGAATCCTCGTCGCGATAAGTCTCGCAGTTGGTTCCTTAACCTTCAGCTACGCCGTCATGCACACCGTCGGCAGGAAGATTACCGCCCTCGGCCCGATTTCAGCCTTCGCAGCCCAGTTCGGCTCGGCCATAGCGGTGAGCCTGGCCAACTTCTTCGGCCTTCCGGTGAGTTCAAGCCAGTCAATAGTAGGTGGCGTCGTCGGAGTTGGGCTTCTCGTTGGTGAGGGGGTTGACAGGAAGGTTGTCGTTGACATACTCTTCGGCTGGGTGGCAACGCCGCTAACGGCGATAGGGATATCTTTCGCGCTAGTTAAGCTCTTCAGCTTCGCCGGCATGCTTTAGCCTCTCTATCCTTACCCCCATTCTCGTGAGCTCCTTCAGCATGCCCGTCTGAACGTAGGCCCTAATCCTCGTTACGTCGCCGTACTCAACCGACAGAACCTCACCAACCGAGCTCAGGAAGGCCATCACCGCCGGAACCCTTGAGGGGTCTTCAACCACTATCTCAAAGGCCCCGTACTTGGGAAGCTTGAGGAGAACCCGTTCGAGGAGCGAGTATAGCTCATCAAGCTGTCTCTCCTTGGCCGAAACTTTCGCCACCCCTTCAATCGAGACCCCGAGGTTCTCGCTCAGCTCAGTCAAAAGCCTCGCCTTCTCCTCGGCATCTTCCCTCTCAATCAGGTCGACCTTGTTGAGGACAACGACCAGGGGCTTGTCGAGGGCCTTGAGCTCGCGGAGAACGTTTACCGACGCCCGGAACTTCCTCGCTATCTCGCGCCAAGGCTCGCTCGAATCGAGGACGAGGAGAACTATGTCGGCCTTGACAATCTCCTCCAGCGTCGAGTGGAAGGCTTCAACTATGAATGGGGGAAGGCCATCTATGAAGCCGACGGTATCAGTGATTAGAACCCTCTTGCTCCCGAGCTTGAAGCGCCTCGTCGTCGTGTCGAGGGTCGTAAACATCTGATTCCTCGCATCGACACTCTCTCCGGCCAAGGCGTTGAGGAGCGTTGACTTTCCTGCGTTCGTGTAGCCAGCTAAGGAGACGAGGATAAAGCCGACCTCCTCGCGCTTCTTCCTCCTGACCTCGCGCTCGGCCTTGACCCTCTCAAGTTCCTTCCTTATCTTGCCCATTCTGTACCTTATGTGCTTGAGGTACTGTTGTGTCTGATACTCACCCATTCCCTTGAAACCGGCCCTGTCGCCGAGCTTTATCCGCCGTATGGCTTCCTTCACGAGCGGGACCTCGTACTGGAGGCTCGCAAGCTCAACCTGAAGTTTGGCCTCCTTTGAGTGGGCCCGCTTTTCGAAAATCTCAAGGACGAGCTGCCAGCGGTCGATGACCTCAACGCGAAGCTCTTTCCAGAGGTTGTAGGCCTGAGAAGGCGTTAAGCGGTTCGCAAAAACCACCTTGTCGGGTTTGAGCTCTTTGACGAGCTCCTTGAGCTCCTCCAGCTTTCCCTTTCCAATGTTGTAGCGCGGGTGTTCCTCCCTGTTCTGCTCGAGAACGGCCAGAACTTCATAACCAGCGCTCCTCAAGAGCTCCTCGAACTCCTCCCTGCTGAGCCTCTCCCTTCGCGAGTACCTTATGACACCTACTGCCCTCATCGTCCACCCATCGGAGGGACCCTTAATAACCTTTGGGCTAAGCTTAAATTCTAACGCACCGTAATACTGTTGGGGAAGACTATGCTGGGTTTGACGCTTCTCGCCGTGCTAAAGGGTGGCGATATCATAGTTGACAAGGAGGGCCTTAGAAAAGATTTGCTCGCCTGGCGCATCAAAGAAGTTCGCGCATTGGCAGAGGAGTACGACAAGGTCTTCAAGGTTTTGCTCGAACTGCTAAACGACGAGAACCCCCACGTGCGCGCCAACGTGGTTCAAGTGCTTATAGACATGCTCTCAGAGGGGAAGCTTGAGGGCGAGAGAAAGAAGCTCGCGCTGGACGCGGTCCTTGAGCTCGTGAAGGACGATGATGAGCGGGTGGCGCTGAAGGCGCTGGAGTTCATAAACGCACTCCTCGAAACCGGTGAGCTCACCGATAAGGAGTACGAAAAGGTCACCGAAGCCCTGAAGGACGTGGTAAAGTCCGGAATGCCTGTCCTCGGCGAGTACGCGGCGGAGGGACTTGGGAAGCTCGGCGCAAAGGTCGCGAAGATAGCATACAAGATTATCCACTGGCTGTTCTCGCTCATAGGGTCGAGCAAGAAGAGGGAAGTTCAGGGCGCGGCGATAACAGCCCTTACTGAGATGGCGATGAAGACAGACGACAGAAAGGTCCTGAACGAAGTTTTCGACGGAATAGCCGATTTACTTGCCCACCCCGACCCATACGTCGTTGAGAGAGCGCTGTACTCCATCGAGAGGATGCTCTCCCGTGAGAGGGAGATAAGCACGAGGAACAAGCTGAAGGCAATAACGAGGATAAAGGAGCTTAAGGGAGACGTCAAGCTCGGCGTCAAGGCGTCGCAGGTCCTTGAGAAGCTCGAAAAAAGCGCGGTAACGAGCGAAGAACTCGTGAGCGAAATCGAAGCCAAGAAAAAGCTTGAAATAGCCCAATACAGCATAGACGACATCGAGAGGCTCTTGGATGCCGGAAAAACGGAGATAGTGGCGGAGATGGCGAAGCTCGACCCAGAGGTCATGGACAGGGTTCTCGGCATGCTGGAGAGCGACGACTACAGCAGGAGAATGGACGCGCTCTGGATTGTGGCGAGGGTGGCGAGTCACCTGACACCGAGCGACGCCTACAGGATTCTCCCGGTCCTCGGAGACTTCCTGAAGAGCAAGAACCCATGGGCAAGGGAAACCGCCGCGAGGGTTTTAGCGGACATCTACGCCCTCTACCCAGGAACGTCCAAGTTCTTCAGCAGTTTACTAGATACGCTCCTCAAGTCTGGTAAGGAGAGGGACGTTGAAGGTGCCCTTGAGCTCGTGGCTCGCCTAACCGATAGGATACCATCGAGGGAAATGCTTTCCGGTATGCTCAAGCTCGTTCTAAAACTGCTCGACGACGACAGAACCAGGGGAGTCACGCTCCGCGTTCTCGCGAGGGAAGCCCAGAAGCTCCTTGACCTCGACACCGAAGACCTCTTCGCGCTGGAGGACAAGCTGAAGGAAATCTACGGAAAGGACGGGGGCAAGTACGACCAGATAATAGCCGGGCTAATAGACGTTATAGACGACATCCTGAAGATGCGCAGGCAGGGGATAGTTCCAACGAGTGGTTGAGAACGTTTCGTTCAGGAAAGCCTTAAGATTCTTTTTCCCCAACTTATCACGGTGGTTTCGATGGAAAACGGGGATGTGGAAGTTAAGCTTAAGGAGATTGAGGAGCTCCTCGACAGGCTCGGAAAGGAGCACCCGAAGGAGATTGCCGCCTTCTCAAGGTTCCTCCGCGAGACCCTCGATACCAAGGCCCTTACAACGAGGGAAAAGGAGCTCATAGCGCTCGCCCTCGGAATAGCCGCAGGCTGTGAATGGTGCATCTACCTCCACACCCAGAAGGCTTTAGATGCTGGAGCGAAGCCGGAGGAACTCATAGAGGCCGGTCTGGTTGCCGTGCTGATGGCAGGAGGCCCGGCGTTAATGCACCTCATACCGCTCATGAAGGCAATAGAGAAGTTCAAGAAGGAGTAATCACTCCCCGCTCAGCTTGAGGATTGCCTCCGCTATGTCCCCTTTCGTTTCTTTCAACGCTTTAAGCGCGGTTTCCCGGTCAACGCCGGCCTGCTCCATGACGAGCTCGATGTCCTCTTCGGGAATCTCAATTACCTCCCTTACCTCCTCGCTCCCGGGGACAATCTGGTAGGTCTTCTCGCCCTGGACGACCATAACCGTGACAACGGGGTTCTTGAGGACTATTTCCTTGCCCTCAAGCTTAAGAACGACCTCATTAACGCCTTCTAACTCTTCCATCTTTATGCCGAGCTGGCGCATGAGCTTCTTCATCTGTCTCGGGTTCATTCCCATCATCCTGACCACCTAAAGGGAATTCCTACGCGATTTTAAAAAGGTTGGCAAAGTTTTTAGTCCCCTCGACGAATCCCGGGTGGTGGTGTAGATGGCCTCATTTCCCAGGAGCGTTCCCACGGACTCACAGCTCCTGTTGGGCATCTTAGGCTTGGCTCTTCTGCTGTTCCTTAACTGGATGTTCTTCAACTGGATGGAACACTATGCGGAGAAAAAAGAGAAGGAAATCGAAGGGGAGCTGAAGGAGCTCGAGGACACTGGGGACGTGTTTTAGTCCTCTTTAAAGGCCAGCTTCAGGAGCGGTGGTGTAACGAGGGTACCAAAAGAGTAAGGAAAGTCAACCCCTTTAATTCTCAGGGAATTGTGAGGTCTCCTCGTTGGCCTTAAGGATTCTCTGCCTGTACTCCTCGTACTTCCTCCGCGCCTCTTCGGCCTTCTCCTTCTCGCCGAGGTACTCGTAGGCCTCAGCCACGTGCTTCCACCACATCGGGTCATTTTCAGCTTCCTTGAGGCAGTACTCGAGGAACTTCTGGTAGGCCTCTCTCGCGAGCTCTTCCCTTCCGAGCTTCCTCGCTATGTTGCCGACGTCCTCCCAGAAGACGCCCTCCTCCTGGGCCTCCTTGGTGTAGTACTCAAGGGCCTTCTCCCAGGCTTCCCTGGCCTTCTCCTCGTTTCCGAGCTCCTCGTAGAGCTTCGCCACGTCCTCCCAGAACCAGGGCTCCTCCTCGGCGTACTTTTCAAGCGCCTTGGCGGCCCTCTCCATGTTTCCAGCTTTCTTCCAGTACTCATGGGCCTCCTTCAGGTAGTAGGTGTCATTCTCCTTCTCGTAGAGCTGTTCATAGAGCTCAGCGGCCTTCTCGTACTTTCCAGCTTTCTCGTAGGCCCACGCCGCGCTCTCAAGCCAGCCGAGCTTCAGGTACATCTCAGCCGCCTTCTCATAGTTTCCAGCTTTCTCGTACTTTCTTGCCGCCTGCTTGTAGCGTCCCATCCTCTCAAGCTTTTCAGCCGAGCGGAAGCGGTCCGCTATGCTCAAATCGGGCTCGCTTATGTACCATATTCCGAAGGCCAGCAGGAGGACGAAGAACGCTATGATTCCCCCGACGATTTCGAGCTTCTGCCAGGTGAGCACGAGGTAGGAGCCGTAGCCCGCTATCGCGGTGAGGACTGCCAGAATGGCCCCGTACTTCCAGCTCTCGGCGTAGAGTGTCAGCGCCGTAAAGAAGAGCAGCGCGAGCGTGAAACCGACGAAGCCTATCGCGAGGACAACCTGCACCAGCTTCCAGAAGCCCCAGTTGTAAACTATGAAACCGGCCACCGCAAGGAGGACAACGAGGAAGCCGATTATATAGGCTTTCAGCTTGTCCATTCCTTCACCCCCTCAAGTTCGAGCAGGAACTTCTTTTCTTCAATCCCAAGGTTATAGTGGCCTATGCCGTCATTCGCCACAACCCTGTGGCAGGGGACGATTATTGGATACGGATTCCTCTTCATCGCCCCGCCGACCGCTCTCGGCGACGTTTCAAGGGCCTTTGCAAGGCTACCGTAGGTTATAACAGCCCCTCTTTTAACGTTTTTCGTGAGCCATTCGTAAACGCGCCTCTCAAAGGGTGTTACACCCTCGAAGGAGAGCTCGGAAAGGGCTTTCTCGTTGTCGAGCTCCCCAACCATAACGCGATAAACGAGCTCGGTGTAGTTGCTCGGCTGGACGTCGAGGGAAACGGCAACGTTTCTCCTCCGCAGGAATTCGGCGAGGTTTCTGATTCTCTCCAAAAGCTCGCCCCTCGTGAAGGCGAAGCTTACACCCTGAATCCTCCCGTGAAAGATTACCCCAATCCAGACGTCTCTCCCGTTGACCCTAAACCTCTCCACCGCGAGCATTCAGCATTCCTCCAGCCTCTTAACGGCCCTTCTCAGCGGGCCCATGAGGGTGTGAACCTCCCGACCATAGAGGAAGGCCTTACCGACTGCCTTCCGGAAGACCTTAACGAAAACCTCTCGCCTCTCCTCGTCCTTGGGGTAGTTGAGAGCGTTTAAAAGCTCGGCCCACACCCTAACGAGCGCCTCCTTTTCATCTCTCGTCGCAGGTTTTAGGGCTTCGACAGAGGGTTCGGGTTTAGCCTTCGAGAGCTCATAGAGTATAACCGCAACCGCCTGAGCTAAATTCATGACGGGATAATCCTCGCTCGTCGGAATCGTGACGATTATGTCGAGCCTCTCAAGCTCCTCGTTCTTAAGCCCTATGCTCTCTCTGCCGAAGAACAGACCGACCTCACCGGTGTAGCCTTTCAGGGTTTCCCTCAGCTCCCAGGGGTAGAGCGGTGTGCGGTAGGGTATGAACCTCCTCCCGGGCTTTCCGGTGGTTCCAACGGTCAAATCGAATAGCTTCAAAGCTTCATCAAAGGTGTCCACGATGGTTGCGTTCTTGAGAACATCCCTTGCGTGGACCGCGTAGCTGTAACTCTCCGCCGTCAGGTTCGGGTTCACGAGGACTAATCTGGAGAAGCCGAAGTTCTTCATCGTCCGCGCCACCATGCCTATGTTCGCCGGCCCCTCAGGTTCGACGAGAACGACCGAGAGCATCGGTATGCATTTAAGGAGGACTCTTTAAACGCTTGCGGTGGGAGCATGGAGGGGATTCCTTACCTATACCTTCCGCTCATCGTTCCGGCGGTAAAGAAAAAGGCCAGACCCTTCTCGGCCGGCGCAGTTCTCGCCTTTGCGCTGACTTACCCGCTCGGGGAAGAAGAGAGGTACGCGCTAATAGCGCTCTCGGCCCTCCTCCTGGCACTCGGTTATCCCTACGAGAATCAGCCGGTAAAGTTCTGGGAGCGCTTCGTCAACGCGGTAATCGGGGGGACGGGTCTTGCCATAGCGCTTGGCCTCTACAACCTCGGGGGCACCAGGGCGGTTCTCGGGGTTGCCATTCCATTCCTCCTCCTAAGGAACAGGGTTCTCTCTTCCTTCGGACTCCTCCCGGCGTCGGCGCTCTACCTAATCGGAGCTTATCAGGTTCCCGAGAGGGTTAAGCTGGCCCTCTTCGCGCTGGTTTACGTTTACTCGCTCAACCACCTGAGAAAACTCCTGAGGTGAGAGGATGAGGATTTACGTGCTCGGAGCTGGAAGCATAGGCTCCCTCTTAGGCGCGCTCCTGGCGAGGGCCGGAAACGACGTCCTGCTCATAGGACGAGAGGAGCAGGTTAAGGCGGTAAACGAGAAAGGACTGAAGGTTATCGGAATAGAGGAGTTCGAGGTAAAGGCCAAGGCTTCCCCCCACGCTCCGGACGAGCCACCTGAGCTTCTCCTCCTGACCACGAAGTCCTACTCAACGAAGACCGCCTTAGAGTGCGCGAGGAACTGCATAGGGCCGGAAACGTGGGTTCTGAGCGTCCAGAACGGCCTCGGAAACGAGGAGCTGGCGCTGAAGGTTACACCCAACGTCATCGGGGGGATAACCACCAATGGCGCGATGCTCGTGGAGTGGGGTGTCGTCAAGTGGACGGGGAAGGGGATAACCGTCATCGGGAAGTATCCAACGGGAAAAGCTGAGTTCGTCGAGGAAGTCGCGAGGGCCTTCAACGAGGCAGGAATAGAGACGAAGGTCACGGAGAACGCGGTCGGCTGGAAGTGGGCGAAGGCGATAGTAAATTCCGTCATAAACGGACTTGGAACGGTCTTAGAAGTCAAGAACGGGGCCCTGCGTGACATCCCAGAGCTGGAGGGAATCTCGATAGAGATAGCGCGGGAAGGGTGTATGGTTGCTCAGCAGCTTGGCATAGAGTTCGAGGTTCACCCCCTCGAACTGCTCTGGGACACGATAGAGAGAACGCGGGAGAACTACAACTCGACGCTCCAGGACATAATGCGCGGAAGAAGGACGGAGGTGGACTACATTCACGGCAAAATCGTTGAATATGCCAACTCCGTTGGTTTGGAAGCCCCAAGGAACGAACTCCTGTGGGCACTCATCAAGGCGAAGGAAAACCTAAATAGGGGTTCAACCCATCTTTAGACGGGGTGTGAAAATGCCACTCTTTGGGGGTAAGGAAAGCAACGTTTTTGACGCCATAGACAGGCACCTCAACGTCGTTTACGAAACCGTTAAGGCCTTTGAAAGGCTCATCGAGGCGTACCTGAACGGAGATTTTGATGGCGCGAAGGAGCTTGAGGAAGAGGTAACAAGACTTGAGAGCGAGGCCGACAAGCTGAGAAGGAGCATCGAGCTCATGCTCTACGAGGGAGCCTTTCTGCCCGCCAGCAGGGGGGACTACGTAAGGCTGAGCGAGCTCATAGACCAGGTGGCGGACGCGGCCGAGAGCGCGGCCCACACTCTGATTCTCGCCAAGCCGAGGGTCCCCGAGGAGCTCAAAGACGAGATAATGACCCTCGTGAGGGAGGCGGTAAAAACCTACGAGAAGCTCATGGAGGCAGTAAAGGCCCTCAACGAGGACGTTGACAGGGCTTTGGAGCTCGCAAAGGAGACAGAAGACCTCGAGGAGAACGCTGACAAGGTCGAGTACAAGCTCAAGGCGATGGTGTTTGAGAGCGAGACGATAACAACTTACGCAAAGCTAATATGGAACCAGGCAATCACGAAGGTCGGCGACATAGCCGACCGCGCGGAAGACGCTTCAGACCAAGTAATGCTGATGGCAATAAAACGGAGGGGGTGAAAGCATGAAGGTTCTCGTTGCGGCGCCACTGCACGAGAAAGCTTTGGAGGTTTTGAGGGAAGCAGGTTTTGAGGTTCTTTACGAGGAGTACCCGGACGAGGAGAGATTAGTAGAGCTTGTCCGTGATGTTGACGCGATTATCGTCAGGAGCAAGCCAAAGGTGACGAGAAAGGTCATCGAAAACGCTCCCAAGCTCAAGGTCATCGGAAGGGCAGGCGTCGGCCTGGACAACATAGACCTTGAGGCCGCGAAGGAGAGGGGCATTAAGGTCGTCAACAGCCCTGGGGCAAGCTCAAGGAGCGTTGCGGAGCTCGTCTTCGGCCTGCTCTTTGCAGTTGCCAGAAAGGTGGCCTTCGCCGACAGGAAGATGAGGGAAGGCGTCTGGGCCAAGAAGCAGTGCATGGGAATCGAGCTCGAGGGCAAGACGATAGGTATAATCGGCTTCGGAAGGATAGGCTACGAAGTGGCGAAGATAGCGAACGCCTTTGGAATGAACGTCCTCCTCTACGACCCCAAGCCAAACGAGGAGCGCGCTAAAGAGGTCGATGGAAAGTTCGTCGAGCTTGAGGAGCTCCTCAGGGAGAGCGACGTCGTAACGCTCCACGTCCCGCTCATTGATGCCACCTACCACCTCATAAACGAGGAGCGCCTTAAGCTCATGAAGAAGACCGCGATACTCATAAACGCCGCCCGCGGGGCCGTCGTTGACACCAACGCCCTCGTCAAGGCACTTCAGGAGGGCTGGATTTACGGAGCGGGCCTCGACGTCTTCGAGGAGGAGCCGCTCCCCGCTGACCACCCACTAACTAAGCTCGACAACGTGGTCCTAACGCCCCACATCGGAGCATCCACCGAGGAGGCCCAGATGCGCGCTGGAGTCCAGGTCGCGGAGCAGATAGTCGAGATTCTGAAGGGCTGAGGCCCTTTCCCTTCTTACTTCCCAATTCTGGCGCCCGCTGAAGCAGGTTCGATGCCCTGGAGCAGAAGCTACCAGTATAGTGTAACAGTCTGGGCGAAATGTTTACCAGTATGGTGGTAGAGTTTTGGCTGAAAGTTTACCAGCATAGTGGTGAACTTTGGGGAGTTCTTATGGCATTCTCACGTCAATATTTTTAACTCCCACGTCCGGCCTTAAACAGGTGAGTGCCTATTGATAGAGGCAATCGTCGAGGCGATAAGGCTCGCGGTGACAAGGATTCCAGATGACGTCGTTTCCGCTCTAAGAGAGGCTTACGAGCGTGAGGAAAACGGGGTGGCGCGTTTCAACCTCGGGAACATCCTGAGGGCGATAGAGATTGGCAGAACCGAGTCCATACCCGTCTGTCAGGACACGGGGACGCTTATGTTCTTCGTGAAGGCGGGCTTAAGGAGTCCGTTTCTGGGGGAAATCGAGAGGGCAATCGTGGAAGCCACGAGGCTCGCGACTGAAAAAGTCCCGCTTCGGCCCAACGCTGTCGATGTTCTCACGGGAAAGAACTTGGGCGACAACACGGGCAGAGGCGTTCCGATAATCCACTGGGAGCTTGTTGGAGGCAATGAAATCGAGATGGCAGTTCTGCCCAAGGGAGGTGGAAGCGAGAACTGCTCCGCCTTGGCAATGCTCACCCCAGGCGAGGGCTGGGAGGGCGTTAAGCGCTTCGTGGTCGAGAAGGTTAAGGCCTGCGGTGGAAAACCCTGTCCACCGGTTGTCCTGGGCATAGGCGTCGGCGGTGGCGCCGATTACTCCCTCCTGCTGGCGAAGAAGGCCCTCCTCAGGCGGGTCGGCGAGAGGAACCCTGATGAAAGGATTGCAGAAATCGAGGGGGAGCTTCTGGAGGAAGTAAACGCCCTCGGAATAGGTCCAATGGGGATGGGCGGGAAAACGACCGCTCTGGACGTGAAGATAGAGGTCGCCCACAGGCATCCTGCGAGCTTCCCCGTTGGTCTAATAGTCCAGTGCTGGGCCAACAGGCGGGCCTTCGTGAGGATAAAACCCGACGGGAGGGTCGAGGTGTGGCAGTGAGGCTGAGAACCCCGCTGAGCACGGAGGATGTCCTTAGACTGAAGGCGGGGGACGTCGTTTACCTGTCGGGAGAAATCGTTACCGCGAGGGACTCGGCCCACAGGCGAATTCTGAGCCTTCCAAAGGAGAAACTGCCCTTCAACCCTGAGGGGGCCGTAATCTACCACTGCGGGCCCGTCGTGAGGAAAACCCACGGGAGCTACGAGATAGTCTCGGCAGGGCCGACGACGAGCGCGAGAATGAACCGCTACCTCGACGGGGTTCTTGACCTGGGTATCAGGGGGATAATAGGGAAGGGAGGAATGAAAGCTGAGCCGTTCAGGGGCAGAGCGGTTTACTTCGCCTTTACTGGAGGGGCCGGCTCACTCGCCGCCAAAAGCGTAAAGCGGGTCAGGGCCGTCCACTGGCTTGACCTTGGAATACCTGAGGCCCTCTGGGTCCTTGAGGTGGAGGACTTCCCCCTGCTGGTTGCAATCGACGCGCACGGGAACTCGCTCTACCGGTAGGCCTTACGCTCATCATTCATGGGGACTATGAACCTGGAGTAGAACTCCCTCCACTTCCTTAGCCTCTCCGCGACCTCCTCTGGATTAACGCGAACCCTTGCAACGCCTTCCTTCATGGCTTCCTCAGCGACAGCCTTCGCCACAGTGGGGTGAACGTCGGGATGGAAGGGTGAGGGGATTATCTCCTCCTCGCTCGGCTCTATCACGGAGGCCATGGCCTTTGAGGCTTCGATTATCATGCCGTCCGTTATCGTCCTGGCCCTAACGTCCAAAGCACCCCTGAAAATCGCTGGAAAGCCGAGTAGGTTGTTAATCTGGTTCGGGTAGTCGCTCCTCCCCGTTGCCACAATCCTCGCGCCGGCCTTTTTGGCCTCCTCCGGAAGAATCTCCGGAACGGGATTGGCGAGGGGAAAGACTATCGCGTCGTCGGCCATGTTCCTTATCCACTCGGGCTTTATAACGCCCGGTCCCGGCCTCGTGAAGGAGATGAGAACGTCAGCTCCCGTGAGCGCCTCTGCCGGGCCTCCCTCAATCCCATCGCCGTTGGTCCTCGCGAGGAGTTGGCCTCTGTAGGGGAAGAGCTCCTCAAGGGGCAAATCCGGCGTTATAATCCTCGGCTCCCCGTTCACGAGCTCGACGACGCGGACGTTTTCCGGCTTGACGCCTGCCCTGACGATTAATCTGAGCGTCGCGAAGCCGGCCGCCCCTGCCCCGAAGAGCGCGACGCTTATCTCGTCAAGTTTCTTACCAACTACCTTTAGAGCATTGATTAAGCCCGCTAAAACGACGCTCGCCGTGCCCTGCTGGTCGTCGTGGAAGACAGGAACGTCGAGTTCCTCCCTCAGCCTGTCGAGTACGTAGAAGCACTTGGGCGAGGCTATGTCTTCGAGGTTTATCCCGCCGAAGGACGGGGAGACGGCTTTAACGACATCTATGAACCTTTCAGGGTCCTTCTCTGCTAAAACGAGCGGGAACGCGTCAACGCCACCGAAGGCCTTGAAGAGCAGGGCCTTGCCCTCCATCACAGGTAAAGCTCCAAGGGGGCCTATATCCCCGAGACCCAGCACGCGGGTTCCGTCGCTGACTACTGCTATCGTGTTGCCCCTGTTGGTGTATTCGAAGGCCTTCTCGGGCTCTTCAGCTATCTCGCGCGAGACCTCGGCGACGCCTGGGGTGTAAGCTAATGGAAGAGTTTTCCTCGTTAGCGGAACCTTTGGAATGACCTCTATCTTGCCGTTGCCTATGAAGTTGCCCCGGTGAAAATCTCTCGCGTCCATTCGACCACCGGAGGGGTTGGCATGAGAAAGTTAAAATGCCTTTCGATGGGAAGAAAAATTGACAAAAAGCGGTCAGGGGCCGATTAGCTCATCACGGCTCAGTTACCTACCCTCACATCATCCCAGGCCGAGGGCGTTGCGAATCCAGAGCGGGATGAGGCCTATCTTCGGGAATACGAACTCGGCCTTGGCCTCGACAGCGTATGTCGGCACGCATCCGGCTATGTAACCGTCGGGGAGCTGAACCTCCAGCAGGCCGTCCGAAGTTGGGTACGGCGGGTCTGGAACGGGGTTGTTGTCACCCCAGGTCACGAAGCACTTCTCGGGCTTCCCGTTGATTTTAACAGTGTAAATGTAGCGAACGCGGTGAATTATCGGGTACTCATAGCCGGGACGCTTGTAAACTATCACGTCACCGACCTTTATCTGGTCGGGATTGGTAACCCCATTAAGGAGGACGACGTCCCCCCTGTAAAAGACGGGCTCCATAGAGCCACTCACCACTATAACGAGGGGCGAGTCCGTGTGAAGGGCCACCCTGAGGCCCGCTTGAATTCCGAAAACGACAACGATTGCCACCAAAAACCACGCTACTTCCTTCTTCCACTCCTCCATTTCAAGGCCTCCATATAGGTGGCGATTCTGACGGCTATCGCACCTATGGCAGTGCAGGTTTCGAGGCTGACCCTCTTTCCCGTGACGTCCATATGGTGGCGCGCCAACTTAAAGGTTTCCTTTGGGAGGCCGTGCCTTCCGAGCCCTATGAGGAGGAGAAAACGCTCGCCGTTGAGGGCCCTCTCAGCAAGTTCAAGGGGCGTGAGTTCTTTTTCCTCCGAGGGCTTTCTCGTTGTGGCAACGGGAATGCCAAACTGCGGAGGGAATCCCTTCTTCGGAAACTCAAGGAGGTGAAAGCGGTTTCCCCTGGCGAGTTCAACGAGGTATTTGCCACCCTCCCCTATCGTCGTGTGCTCGCTAACCTCCTCGGCAACGTCGAGGGGCTTTCCATCGAGAGGGAAGCCGATTAGGGCCAGATGGAAGCCGTAGGCGTACGCTATCGGGGCGGAGCGGGCTATTGCGCGCAGGTGGGCCTCGTGGAGCCTTCTGGCATCGTAGGTGTTGTAGAGGGCCAAAGTTAGCATCGGCATGGTTGTATGACGTCCGAGAAGGTTTATAAGGATTTGGAAGTTAATTAAAAGTTGCCATGACCGACCTCGAAGAGATTAGGGCTTTGGCAGAGAGGGGACAGTTCGAGGACGCGCTTGAGAGGGTGTGGGAGCTAGGTGATGAGCTCGACCAGATTGAGGCCCTCATCAACGTTGCCTTGGCTATAAGACAGAAAGGCGGCCCCGAGGACTGGATTCCCGGAATCCTCGAGGACGCTGAATACATCGCCGAGCACTCAAAAGACCCGTACACGAGGGCGGTGGGATACGGCATAATCGCCTTTGCCTTTCATGCCCTCGGATACTACAAAGAGGCTACCGAGACCTTCAACACCGCCATAGAGGAGGCCGGTAAGATAAAGGACCCACTGCTGAAGGGGGAAGCTCTGGCAACGGTAGCCTACTACGTTGCCACGACCGGCGACGCCGAAACCGCTATGGAACTCTTCGATGTTGCTTTCGACGTTATAGCCAGGGCGGAGGTAGAATACCGGGCTAAAGTTGACGGCCTTCTCAAAATAGCTGAACTCATGGAGAACGCCGGTGATGAGCTGTTCTCTAAAAACGCAATAGGCTTCTACCGGACTGCATTTGACATCTTCGACAAGCTCCACGTGAACCAGAGGGCCGGCGTCACAGAAAAGAAGCTCCAGCTCGCCGAGATAATGAGCGAGACTGGGTTGCCGGAGATAAGGCGCGCCCTGCTTGAGGGACGCTACCACTACGCTCTGGCCCTGATAAGGAGGAAGTTCAAGGGTGCGTCGAAGCTCATTGGGGAACTCGAAGCGGCCCTTTGGATGAAGCGCGTAAACGAACCGACTTACGTAGAGGTTATTGAAGAGGCACTCCGCGAGGCCGGCAACGTTGAGCTCTCACCGGCGAGCGCCCAGAGGATGGCGATGCTCCTGACCCAGCTTGGAAGCCTCAGGGACGCGCTGACCTTCGCGGGGATGATAGAAGACCCGGGAAGGAAGAGCAGCGCCCTCAGGGGAATAGCGATTGCCCTCGCCGAGAGGGAGGAGTACGACGAGGCCAAAAAGGTGGCCGAGTCAATACCCCTGCCAGAGGTCAGGGCGGAAACCTTAAGGGACGTCGAGACGATGACCCTTGGGTGAGCCCATGATTTTCGACGCACACTCGGATTTGCCCACCTTCATCTACGACGAGAGGAAGGCAGGGAAAACGCGCGTCCTCGAAGGGAACTGGCACTTCTTCAACGGCTGGGTTAGTTCTAGGGTCATGGCGATATGGACGAGGCCGGACAGGCGAAAGGACGCAACCGTTTACGGCTTCGAGGTTTTGAACGCCTTTCTCAAGGACATCGAGGAGAGCGAGCGCTTCGAGCTCGTGAGGAACGTTGAGGAGATGCGGAAAACGATAAAAGCCGGAAGGGTCGCGCTCTGGCTCGGCCTCGAAGGGGGAGAGCCAATAGGCGAGAGTTTAGAGCTCCTCGAGGTCTTTCACCGCCTAGGGCTCCGCGTTCTGACGCTCACCTGGAGCCTGAGGAACGCGATAGGCGACGGAGTCTTCGAGAGAACGAACGGAGGCCTCACCAACTTCGGCGTGGAGGTCGTTGGAAAGGCCGAGGAGCTTGGAATAGTGATAGACCTCAGCCACATAAACGAGGCAGGCTTCTGGGACGCCCTTGATGTCACATCCTTCCCGGTCATAGCATCACACTCCAACGCGAGAAAGCTCTGCGACCACCCAAGGAACCTGACCGACGAGCAGTTGAAGGCGATAGCCGAGAGGGACGGCGTTGTTGGTGCCGTCGCTATACCGGGCTTCGTGGATAAGGAGAAGCCGACACTGGAAAAGTACGTCGAGCACATAACTTACATGGCCGACCTCATAGGCTACAAACACGTAGGCCTCGGCTTCGACTTCGTCTACTACCTGAGCGGATGGAGTGGGAGGAACGTCGAGGGCTTTGAAAACGAGTCAAAGATTCCTGCGCTCATTGAAAAGCTGAGAGAAAACTTCAGCGAGAAAGAGGTGGAGGCGATAGCCTTTAAGAACTTTGAAAGGGTGTTTGAGAGAATAACCTAAGGCCTCCTGAGAAAAGAGGGTATCCCCAGATGCCCCCTGCTGTTGGAAAAGCGCACGAAGCCGAGGAACCTCGCTTCACCAGTAAGCCGGACGGAGAGCATGCCCAGAATCCTTGAGCGCTCAACGACCGAGCGAACTGACTCCGCACTGAGCTCCGCCTCAAGAACGGGAGGCCTGTAAACTCCAAGCATGACGTCAAGCTCCCTGTCCGAGGCACCCTCAGTTCTTCCTTTTCTGAAGGAGTCGAGGGCCGGGCCGAGGACGTTCCTCGCCTCCGCCTCCCGAAGGACGCGCTCCTTAAGCTCCCTCGACCAGCCACTCCAAGCCAAGTGGCCAGAATAGCCCAGAAAGTAGCCGAGCAAATAGGCCTTTCGAACAGGACTTTCCTCTGAGAGTATTTCTGCTATTGTCACGGGTTTTTTTCGAAACCTTCTCATATGAGTGGCCCCCTGACGGAGAGTCCGCGGGAACCAAACTCAACGCGGTACATCCTCGTCTCGTGGTTCGTCCTGCGCATCTTGAGAACCTGAACGGCGCGAACCATCTTGACGCCGTCGAGGTAGTAGTGGAGCATTATGACACCATCAACGAGGTAGTGCTCCTCTGTGTAGCGGTCGAGCTCGGTCAGCTCGGCAACGAGTATAGTTGTTATGCCGAGGTCTTCAATCGTCCTCAAGAAGGTTGCGAGTTCAGCTCTCTTCTCGGCGGGGTCTGTTGTGGGGAAGTCTACGGCGGTAAGCGGGTCTATGACAAGGCGCGAAATCTTCGCCTCCCTCGCTAGGTCTTTGATGCGGAACATAACGCTGCTCCACTGGGGAGGTTTGGCAGTGGAGCCCCAGAGTTCCCGTCCAAGGTCGTAGAGGATTAGGTTCCCGTGGGCGATGTGGTCTCTAACCTCCGGGTCGAAGCGCTCAAAGTCTTTGATGACCTCCTCGGGATTGTGGACGAGTGATATGTACGCAACCCTCTCGCCGTTTCTCGCACCCTCCACGAGGAACTGCATGGCAAAGGTGGTCTTACCGCTCCCGGGAGGACCTGTGACCAGGTAGGCCTTTCCAGGAACGAAGCCACCCTCGATAAGCTCGTCAAAGCCAGGGATTCCGGTGCGAACCCTCTCGCCGGCCCTCATCCTATCAGCCTCCCGCTTATTAATAAGTGAGGTAAAACTATATAAAAAGGTGTCCCATCCTGGAAGAGGGAAAGGCCATGAACGCTTACTTTTTAACTGCTCGGGACGCGAGAAGGATGCTCCTCTCACGAGGGGCGGTCAGGCTCAACCTCGACCTCAGGAAGACCAACAGGACGTGGGAGGTAACGCGGGAAGGTGATGAGTTCATCTTCCCCGACGGAACGCGAGTTTCGAGAGACGTCATCGAGAGGATAGCAAGGGACGAGGGTAGCGTTTACTTCGTTAAAGAGGGGGGAGTTTACAAGGCCGCCATCGCTGGAGAGGGCTTCTACAAGCTCGTCCCGACGATTCCGCCGACGATTGAGATAAACGGCATCAGGATGCACAGGACGAAGGGAGTAAACCCGCTCCAGGACACAAGGAACAAGGTTAACACGGTAAAACCAAAGGAAGGCGAGACGGTCTTAGATACCTGCATGGGACTCGGTTACACCGCCATAGAGGCCTCAAAGAGGGGGGCCTACGTCATAACAATCGAGAAGGATAAAAACGTCATCGAGCTCGCGAAGATAAACCCCTGGAGCCGGGAGCTCTTCACGGGCGGTAAAATACAGGTGATTCACGGCGACGCCTTTGAGGTGGTGAAGAAGTTCAACGAGGAGAGCTTCGACGTGGTAATACACGACCCCCCGCGCTTTTCTTTAGCAGGACAGCTCTACTCGGAGGAGTTCTACCGCGAGCTTTTCAGGGTTTTGAAGCCCGGCGGAAGGCTCTTCCACTACGTTGGCAACCCCGGAAAGAAATACCGCAGAAAGGACCTCCAGAAGGGTGTTATGGAGCGGTTGAGGAGGGCCGGCTTCGTCGGCGTTAAGCGCGTTGAAGAGGCGCTTGGTGTCGTCGCGAGAAAACCTGGGGAGAGAAAAGGGAAGAACTAAATCCCCCCGACCTCCTCCAGCTCCTCGAAGGCTTCTAAGTTCGTGTAGTAGTCCATGAGCTCCGAGATTTCCTTTCTGAGCTTGAAGCTCCTGACTATTGCTATCCCGAAGCCAATTATGGACGGCCATATCAGGTAGAGAAGCAACTTTGCGTCGCTTATCGGTATGGGCCTTGGCTCAGTGAAGCGATTGAAGTTCCATATCATGAAGGCTATCATGAGCCAGGCGGTGGAGAAGTTGGTGAGCCCGCTACCACTCTCACCGAGCTTGAAGCCAGGGATGACGTCCTTGGTTATCGGTGGGAGCAGGTTGCTTCCCATGAAGCCGAGCTGGTCCTCGAAGACGTGGAGCCACTGACCTATCATTGAAGCGAGTGCCAACTCCGTCGCGTGCTCGTAGCCTATCAGCTTGAAGAAGGCAAAGACGACGAGGCCTATTATAATGCCCATCGTGAGGGAGTGGCTGAAGCCGTGGTGCCAGGGCAGGAACCTGTCCTTGACGACGGTCTTGCCCCTGAACTCGGCCTTTCTGAAGGCTATCTCAGGGCCCGAGAAGGAGTCTATCCTCGTGGGCTTGGGGTAGGTCTTGATGAAGGGCACGCTGACCTTCGCTATGCCGTACTTCCTGTACTCGGGAACGTCGCCGCCTATGGCGACCCCTCCGGGCGTTACTATCGGCCCCATCTCAACCCTGACCTCCCTCCTGGGCGGGTCGAGGTGGACCCAGAAGCGCCTGTAAACGTCTCCAGGTAGGCGAATGTTGTGTATCTTGACTATCCTCTCGCCCTCGCGGTAGGCTTCCTCGATGGCCCTCGCTATGGTGTCAGCTATGCCCTGCGGGTGCGGTGCGTCGCTGACGACGAGCTTGAGCGAACCGTCCTCCTCAACGTCCACGTAGCCGAAGACGAGCATCTCCTTGCCTTCCTCGATTTTTCCGAACTCCTCCTCGAAGAACTCGTAGTCATCTCCGAAGGCCTCGACGGTTATCTTCCCTGTTCCGTCGTTGAGCGTGAAGACTATGCTGTTGTAGTTTTCGGTCACCGTCTCCTCGCTCCCGTCCTCGCGGAGCACCTTGTACGTAACCTTTCCCGAACCCCTGACGAGTATCTCTTCTACCGTTCCCTCGACGGCAAAGAACTGGTAGCGGTTCTTCTCGCTCAGCTCGCTAATTTTGACGAGCTTTGGAGCGTAGTGCTTCTTCTCGTCCCAGGGGGCAGGGTCTATCTCGTAATCCCTCCTCGCAAGGAACTTCCCGAACTTGAAGTCCACGAAGTCGGGGAAGTAAGCGGCTGCCGCCGCTATGACGGGAATGAGTATGCCGAGCCTCAAATCACCGACGAGTGCCGCGAAGAAGGTTGCGGCCGCGAGGCCCGAGATGTAGTGGGTGAACCCTCTCATCTTCCATCACCCCAGTCCGAGCAGGTGCATGAAGTAGCCCGTGTGGCCCGTCATGCTGATGAGCACGGGCAGTATGAGCCCACCGAGGCAGTAACTCCTCCTGGTGTTGAACGCTGCCGCCATCATTCCTATAGCCGTTGAGACGAGGAGCACGGCAATGCCCATGGGGCCCGTGAGGAGGTAGCTTATCACCACAAGCGTCACTGCAACCACGTAGGAGAGCTTCTTGATGTGGACGACGTTGAAGCTCTTAGCTATGAACTTGGAGAGGTAGTAGGTGAAGAGGAAGCTTATCCCCGCGCTGAGAAGTATAACGCCTATCGCGGCCAGATACTCCGCGTAGCTCTTGGGGGTGTAGATTGAGCTGACGAGCCACGCCGCCGCTCCCCTCGTGAGCCTCAGCTGGGGCAGGAAGAGGAGCGTGAAGGCCCCGACGTAGTAGATGACCCTGTTCACGCCCTGGCTTATGATGAAGGCGTCGTCACCGCGCTGGCTGGTCATGTGGCCCGCAACGAGGGCACCCATTCCACCCGTGATTATCGGGTAGACCGCCGCTATGGTTCCTCCCAGAGCGCCACCGAAGGTGGCCTTGAGGGTGTTGTAGACGCTGCTCTCAACTTTGTCGTCGGGAACCTGCTCGAGCATCGGCGGGTTGGAGAGTATGTTGAGTATCACCCAAGACATTCCGAAGAAGCCGATGAACATCGGTGTGAGCCTCGTGTAGGCGCTCGTCGTCGGCAGGAGGTTGGTGTTCATGACGATGAAGCCCAGTATTCCCGATAGGAAGAACACCAGGATTCCGCCGAGTATCTGCCTCCAGGCCAGCCAGAGCCTCTCCGCAGGTGTCCTTCCGCGGTCTCCTTCCTTGGGCCACTCGCTCATGAACATGAAGACCACTATGGCGACGAGGAAGTAGGTTATGTACGGACTGGTCGCCTGGTAGATTGGGGGCAGAACCCTCGGGAAGATGAAGAGGGCGCCGAGGACCAGTACTAGGGTTCCCGCGACTGCCCCGATGAGGTAGAGGAGAACTGCTTCATGTCCTCTGCCGAGGAGGAGGTAGCGCTGGGTCGGGAAGAGGAGGAACACCGCGCTCTCGTCGGCGACGCTGAAGTAGACGCTCGATATTGCACTCACGTATGCGTAGGCCACTATTGCCCCGATGGCGAAGAATGGAAAGGCCTGGACGGGCATCAGCTCACCGACACCGAAGACAGCCACCAGTAGGGCCATTATGTTGAATATGTGGAAGCCAGGAATCCAGGAGATGAGGGAGCCGAAGAGCACCCCCGCAAGGGACCAGATTAAAAGTTCGGAGAGGGGAATCATGGCCATCACCTCACCTCGATGCAGTCGCCCCTGTAGGGGATGACCTCGACGGTTCCCTTGTACTCGGCGACGTAGCCCGCTATTCTGACCGTCTGGCCCTTTTCAAAGCTCATGTCTCCTGCAACGCTCTTCGGGATGAATATCACCAGTTCCCCGCTTCCGTCGTCGATGGTCAGCTTGACGAAGCTCCTGCCCGTGTAAACGTCCTGGATTGTTCCCTCAACAATCACGGTCTGTCCGAGCAACTCAAGGGTAACCTCGCCCGTGCCAAGCTTCTCGGCTGGAACCGCTTCGATAACGGTCAATGAGACAACCTCGGATTTGTCGGCGTCGTAGGTTATCCTGAGCGTGCTTCCCGTTCCCGCTTCCCTCGGGTCGGGAAGGAGCTCCCTAGCCACCTTGAGCTTCGTGCTTCCAGTGTCGTCGTGGACGGCCAAGTAGTAGGCACCGTTCTCGTAGCTCAGCCCGTCCCAGACGACGGTGAGGTTGACCCTGCCCGATGCGTTGGAGAGCTCGGAAACGGTTATCTCCTCCACCCCACCGGAGGGCTTCTCCTGGACTATGATGGCATCGAGGGTGTAGACCACAATCTCGGCCTTTTTGTCGTACTCATCCACGTAGCCAGCCAAATAGACGCCCTGACCTTTCTCAATGCTCAGGTTCGCACCGCCGGGTACGAAGACCGCTATTCCACCGCTTCCGTCGTCTACCGTCAGCTTGAGGTTCTTACCGATGACCGCAACGTCCACCGCGGTTCCGTTGACCGCTATCGTCTTTCCTTTCATTTCAAGGCTTACTGAACCCGTCTTGACGAGCTTCGCCGGGATGGCCTTCGAGACGTTGAGGGCGATTATCGAGCCGCTCAGCGGGTCGGCGACGACCTTAAGTTCGCTTCCCGTTCCAGCGTTTAGGGGGTTCGGGAGGAGCAAGCGGTCGATTGTGAGGGTTGCACTTCCAGTGGAGTCGTGCACCGTCATGAGGTAGTCGGGCTTCTGGTAGCCGAGGGCGTCCCAGGTGACGGTCAATAGGAGTGGCTCTGTGGCAGTCTTGAGCTCAGCGACGGTCCCCTCCACAGGTCCAGATTCCTGAAGCTTCTCAATCGCCTCAGGATTGAAGAGCACGACTTCGGGACTGTCCCGGTACAGCTCAACGTATCCCCCGACCTGAACAAGGTCGCCCTCCTCGGGAACGTATGCAAGCTCGTTGGCAGTTGAGCGCGGGACGAAGACCGGGAGGTTGCCGATGACTATCTTGAGGTTGCCACTGAGGTTCGCCACGTCGGTGACCTTGCCAACGACAATGACGAGCTGTCCCTCCATCTCCGCGGTGACCTCGTCGGGCCTGAGCGGAATCGGCGCTATCGGAACCTCAACGGTGAGGTTCTCCCCCTTTACAAGGCCTGGGCTCTCCACCAGACCTCTAATGACAACCTGACTGCCCGTTCCCGCATCGAGCGGGTTGAGGTTGAGCAGTACCTCCCTCGGAAGAGAGGCCCTAACGCCGTCCACCGTGAGGTAGTAGGTGCCGTTGGCGTACGTTACGCCCTCTATGGAACCAACGAAGTCCACAAGCTGGCCCTCGTAGTCAGCGAGCTGAGCCGCGGTGACCCTCGGGAGCTCTATGCTCTGGGGTGGAAGTGGCTCGCCAAGGGCCCTTATTCCCTCTCCCGTGTAAACCACGACTTCGAGCTTCCCGCGGTACTCCTCAAGGTAACCCGCAACCTCGACGCCGAGGCCCTCCTTCAAACCATCCTTCGTCTCGTTGGAAAGTTCCGCCAAAGTGGCCGAGGGTATGAAGACGTCCATCTTACCCGTTCCGTCGTCAATGACGAGCTTAAGGTTCGAGCCGATTCTGGCGACGTCCTCTATGTTGCCCTTCACGGCAACTATTGAGCCACGCATGTCGAGGGTTAGGGTTCCGATTGGCTTGAACTCGGTTTTAACTGGCCTAACGACCTCCAGGTAGGCCGCGACGAGCCTGCCGTCGTCGCCCATTCTTCCCGCAACCTTGACGGTGCTCTCACTCGACGCGTTGAAGGGGTTGAGGTTGGCGAGAACTTCGCGCGGGACGAGGGCTTCGAGGTAGTTCTGGCCGTCGGTAAGCGTTAGAACGTAGCGACCGTTCTCGTACGTTATTCCGGCTATGGAGCCCTCCACTGCCATGACCATTCCCGGATAGCCATGAGCCTCGCCTATCGGAACGACCGGGGCTTCCTCAATGGGCGTGACGGACAGCTGTGAGAGGTTCCTGACGACTATCTCCGGTGAGGTGCCCTTGTAGAGGTAGACTATTCCCGGGGCGTAGAGCGTGTCGCCGACCTTGACAGAGAGGTTGTTGAAGACGAGAAGAACCCTCGGGACGAGCACGGAAACGAGGGACTCACCGGTGTCGACGGTCATCAGGTAGCCGGAGCTGACGTTGGAGAACTCGGTGACGATGCCCTCAACCGCCACGTAAGTGTTGCTCATGTTGGCGTTGAGGGACTTTACAAGGGGTGGCCTGTCGGAATAGAGCTTCGAGCGGAAGTGGAGACCTTCAAGATACTGAAGCATCGAGTACGTGTAAGTTTCCCTCACGCGGAGCTGAACTTCAGCCGTCACCTCGTCGCCGGGGAACGGGACGAGTCCCTTCTTTATCATCTCGTCGGCGAGGGGAGAGTAGACGCGAACGTCCATCTGTCCCGTTCCATCGTCCACAGTGAATGTGATGCTCAGCTTTCCGCCGGTCTGGGAGACGTAGGGGACTGTGGTGACTGTTCCGTTTATCCTGACGACCGCGTAGTTCATGAGGTAGTTACCGTAGACGTCACTCACCTTCACAAGCGGGGCCTGGGCGCCCTGGGCCGCGACAAGTAGAACCGCAACCCCTATTATCGAGAGCAGAAGGGAGAAGTACTTGAGCCTCGAAACGTCGAGCTTCTTCTGTTCCTTCAGCCCATGATAGTAGAGCTTCTTCTCACCTTTCTTCTCGGTCATGACCATACCTCCGGATTATTTGACGTAGCAACCCAGTTGATGGACTTCCCTTTTAACACTTTCGTGTCAAAATAATGCAGGGTTGGGCAGGTTTGAATAAGAGAGAACTTTACGTGGTGGGAAAATAACTTAAACTCCAACGAGACCGTGAAGATATGAGGGTCATAGTGGTTACAGACAGGAAAAGGTACGTCCTTCACCCGGTACTCGTCGCCAGGGCAAGCAGGGCTTTAGTTGACGGGAACAGATGGGAGTTCGAGGCCGTTCTAAGGGAATTCGAGAGGAACTACTTCATGGAGGGGCTGGTGAAGTACAAAGGCGAGTCCTTCCTCGAACTCCTGGGCAAGTACCTCTTCTTGGGTACCGTGGCGGGGTTTAACAGGGCAGAAGAGCTCATCGAGGAGGCAAGGAAGGGGCTCCGCATCGTTGAAGTTGGGGACCCCTACGTCCCGTTTTATCTGGCTGGCATCATGTACCTTGAGGGAAAACCCGTCCCGAAGGAGATTCTGAGAAAGCTTCCCAACCCCGTTTACGACTTAGATGACGACGATTACATTGCCTTTCTCCTGAGGCTGTTTGAGCACAACCACCACTTTGGAGTAATAAGCTGTGCCCTCGAGTTCTGGACCCTGAGACAGGCGCTTTATGCCGGACTGCTTAGGCCAGAGAAGCCAGAAATCTGGCGGGACAAAGGCTGTTCCGTTGGGATAGCTCGGCTGAAGGGAGACATCGACGACGTGGAGGGAGAGTTCAAAATCGCCTGCAGAAACGGGTGGTGCGTCTTCTACTTCAGGGGGAGCAAAAGAATACTGGAAGAAAAACTGAGGGAGCTGGGAATCAGCCCTCCCCGCCCTTGAGAACCTTCTCAACGTCAAAGCCCTCTTCATACTTCCTGAGCTTCCTCTCGAAGAACTCGATGAAGAGCCTGTAGCGCTTCGCCCTGTGCTTCGGGCTTCCCCTGATGCTGTGGCCGTGCGGGCCCCTCTTGAAAACGGCTATATAAGCTTCCTTGCCAAGGTCCTTCAGAACGTTGTAGAACATCAGGCTCTGGTCGAGCGGACAGCGGTAGTCCTCCAGCGAGTGTATCAGCAGAATCGGGGCCTTCACGTTCTTTGCGTAGAACAGGGGGCTTAGCTTCCTGAAGTTCTCGTTCTCCAGCGGGTTTGGCCCGATGACCTCGACGTCGAACCAGAGGCCAATGTCCGAGAAGGCATAGCTCGTCAGCCAGTAGCTTATGCCGTTCTCGCTGATTCCAGCCTTGAAGAGGTCGCTCTGCGTTAACGCCCAGTTGGTCATGAAGCCGCCGTAGCTTATGCCGGTTATTCCAACGCGCTCCCTGTCGGCTTGCGGTTCGAGCTTGAAGAACTCCTCTATGCCGGCCATTATGTCCTCGAAGTCCTCCAGGCCAGTCCTCTCAAGGACGCGAAGGGCGAAGTCCTCGTCGTAACCGTCGCTGCCGCGCGGATTGACGTAGACCACGTAATAACCTTTGTTCGCCATCAGCTGCATCTCGTAGACGAAGCGGTGTCCGTACATTCCCTTCGGCCCGCCGTGGACGAAGACTATCACAGGGGCCTTCTCGTCCTCCTTGAGCTCGGGCTTCAGATACCAGCCGTCTATCTCCAGGTCTTTGCTTCTAAAGCGGAAGTGCCTCGGCTCGAAGGTTTTCAGTTTGGCGAATATCGGACCGTTGTAGTCGGTGACCTGCTTGAGCTCGCCGTCGTACAGGTAGAGCTCGCCTATCCTCGTGGCGGTCATTATGAGGAGTAGGGCCTTTCCGTTGCTGGCATCCAGGCCGTAAATCCAGTGGTCGCCAGCTACTACGCGCTCGGCTTTACCATCCCAGAGCCAGAGGTTCACCCTGCCCGAATCTGGAGTGAGGAAGTAGACCTTGCCCCCGGTGAGCTTCGCGCCCCAGACGTCGAGCGGGCCCTCGTAGACGGGCTTGAGCTCGCCGTCCCACAGATATAGCCAGTCGTGCTCGCTGATGAACTTCTTCTCCATCTTGCCCCTGAGGAGAATGGCTTTTCCATCCGAATCAACCGCCTCAAAGGAAACGCGCTCGAAGAGCTTCTCCTCGTTTCCGTCCTTCCAGAGGTAGATGTCGTAGAACTTGAAGAGGGCTAGCTTGCCGTTTTCCCTGTGTGGGACGTTGATTACAATCGAATCGCCGTGCCAGAGGCCCGAGCTGAAGCGGGGCTTCTCAAACTCCTCTATGATTTCTTCGCTCTCCGTGTCGAGGACCCAGAAGGTCGTCTTCTCGCCGTCGAGGAAGCCCATGCCGTCGAACCAGAAAGGAACGTCGTCGTCGAAGACGAAGTCGTCATCGTCGTGCCTCTTGAAGCCGACCACCAAAAGCCTCCTCGAGTCGTCGTTCCACTGGAGGGAGCGGATGTTTTTGGCGGAGAGAACCTTCTTGGCGCTCATCGTTTCGAGCTCGGCAACCCAGACCTCTGTTTCCTTCTTCTCCTCGTTGGGCCTCGTGAAGGCAATCTTTCTGCCATCGGGCGAGAGCCTCGGCATTGAGGCGTTCTCTATGAAGCGCTTTGAGCCGGTCTCAAGGTCCTCAACGACCACCGTGCTCTCGTACTTATTGTCCTTCATGTTGACCTTGGTTAGGGTGTATGCTATTCTCGAGCCTTCAATCCTCGGGTCGTTCACGTAGGCGAACCGAGAAAAGGTCTTCTCGTTCCATTCGATACCGCTCATAACGCTATCACCCGGTTATGATAGGCGCCGAGGTATAAAAGCTTAACTCCAATGGACATCAATGAACACGGGAACCTTTAAAAGGAGCCCGCCGATAGTGCCGGGACAGGTGAGAGAATGAAGGAAACGAGCGCCATAGCGATAATCCTAGCCGTGGGAATAGTCGTTTCATTGGTCCTGAAGAACTACATCGGGATAGCCATAGCGGCCTTTGGAATACCGGCGTACCTCGCCTACACCGCCCGCGAACAGAACATCCTCGCGAAGTCGAGGCTCTACGACAGGGACCTGTTCCTCATGATTGGCATCTCGATAGTGGTAATCCTCGTCTTCAACTACTTCCTCGACCCGAGGATTGGGCTCATAGTCCTTGCCATCGTCGTTCCGCTCTTGGCCCTCTACGCCGACCGGCTAAAGGCCGGAAAGAAGGTCCAGAAGGCGTGAAAGCTTTCCGGTCTTCTTGTACTCTCTCAGCGCTTCTTTTACCTCCTCTCTGAAACCCTCGTCGAGACCGAACTTTATGTAGAGCCTTTCAGAAATCGCGTTCCTGCCGACGAAGAGCATCGAAAAGGCCGAGGTCAGGTTGTTCGGCTTCCTCCAGTTAGCTTTCTCGAAGTCTATGATGTAAACGCCCTCGCCGACGATGATGTGCTTGCCCCCCTGAATCTGGCCGTGGTCGAGGTAAAGCCTGTCGAGCAGGGCCGTTTTCTCGGCTATCCCGAAGAGGTGGCGCTTTTCGAGGTCGGCGTAGAGAACGGGCTCACCATCGGCGAACTCCCTGACGAGGTAGGGCAGGCCCTCAAAGACCCCCGTGAAGAGGAGCGGGGGCGTTATTCCGAAGGGCTCTATCACCTTCAGTATTCTTGCCTCCTTTTCGAAGTTGTTCCTCGGCGAATCCGGCCTCTGGAGCTTCACGACGGCCTTTCTCCCCTTAAACTCGCCGAGGAAGACGAGGCTCGTGGTTCCTTTGGAGAACGGCCTGACCTCACTTAACCCGAGAACCTCAAGGTGGTTCAGAAACCGCTCCAGTTTCTTACGACAGATGATGTTTTCAAACGTCATCTCGATAAGCTTAAATAGGTCGCGGGTTAAATATTTTTGGTGATAGCCCATGGTGACGGCTTTTATTTTGATGGTTACGGCTGCTGGAAAGGAAAGGGAAGTCATGGAGAAGCTTCTCGCCATGCCAGAAGTTAAGGAGGCCTACGTCGTTTACGGCGAGTACGACCTCGTTGTCAAAGTTGAGACGGACACGCTCAAAGACCTCGACCAGTTCATAACCGAGAAGATAAGGCGCATGCCGGAAATCCAGATGACCTCGACGATGATAGCCATCTGATTCTCTCGTTCTTCTCTCGCATTATTCTCCGCAAAGCCTTCTCAGAATGAAAAGAGGAAACAGTGGGGATTTTACTTGTTCATCATCAGCCTTATCCTCTCGGCGGCGTCCTTTGCCTTGTCCGAGATGTTGCTTACCGTTCTCGCTATGTTCAGGATGCAGAAGCCCGTGCCCCAGTCGAGCCTGTCCGAGTTCTCGAAGACTAGCCTCATCAGCTTCGTGTCCAGGTCGTCAATAACCTTCTCTACGTCCTCTATGGCGTGAATCAGCTCATACTCCCTCGCTATCTCCTTCTCGGAAAAACCGCTCTCTATAACCCTGTCCATCTGCACTATCGCCTCATAGACGAGCTTGGCAGCCTTTATGCTCTCCCTCCCCATCTGTAGAATCACGTCCTTTATCTCCGCTGGAACGTCCACGGACTTCTTGACGAGGAGCCACTTGGCGGTGTCCTCGGCCGAATCGGCAACCTTGTCCTGCATGTGGAGGTATATGAGAACGTCCTCGCGAGAGACCGCCATCATGAGCTTCGAGCTGAGCGAGTCACGGATTTCCTCCTTTATCCTGTCGGCGACGTCCTCAAGCCTGTCAACCTCGATGGCAAGCCTCTCCATCTCCTCCGTGTTTCCATCATGCCAGGCCTGGAGGGCCTTCTCAAGGGTTTCAACCGTCTGGATGACCACTTCCGCGTGCTTTATCAGGGGCTTGAAGGGGCTCTTCGCGAAGAGCTTTGTCCAAACCTGCATGGTATCACCCCACGAGCATTAAGACCTTGAATATGACGGCGCTGATTAGGCCTGCGACCGGAACGGTAACGAACCATGAGATTACTATGTCCTTCAGGATTGAAGTGTTTATCGCCTTGATTCCCCTCGCCAGGCCGATGCCAACGACGGCACCAACTACTGTGTGCGTCGTCGAAATCGGCATTCCGAGCCAGCTCGCGAAGAGGACGACAGTTGCCGCCGAAAAGTCTATCGTGAAGCCGCGCGTGTTCGTCAGCTCGGTTATCTTCTTCCCAACTGTCTCCATGACGCGGTAGCCGTAGGTGGCGACGCCGACCGCTATGCCGAGACCTCCGAGGGCCAAAATCCACCTCGGCACGGGAACCTTCATGCCCGCCATTCCCATGCTCGCGACGGCATAGACTACAGCGACGGGACCAATGGCGTTCGCGACGTCGTTGGCACCGTGCGCTAAAGCCACGTAGCCAGATGTGACGACCTGAACGCGCCGGAATATGCTCTCAACACCGATGTAGGGGTCGTTTATGGGGAACCTGAGCCGTATCAGAGCGTAGGTAATTAGGAAAACGAAGAAACCGGCAGGAATTCCATAGAAGAGAACGCCCGCCTTCAGGTCTTTGCCGTGGAGAACCTTGATGTAGAACATAGTCCCTATGACCACGAAGGCGAGCCCAATCCAGAACGGCGACCACACACGGGCGCTTTTGACGGGGTTTCTGCTCATAAAAATGCTCCGCGTGAGGGCCTTAAAGACGATGTAGGCCATTATCGCGCCGACGATTGGGGAGAGAATCCAGCTGAGGACCACCTGGGCCATCTTGCCCCAGTTAACGATACTCATCCCGGCGTAAACGATGCCGTAGCCAGCTATTCCGCCGATTATTGAGTGAGTAGTTGAAACAGGCAGTCCAAACTTGGTCGCTATTATCAGCCAAATCGTCGCGGCTAAAAGGGCCGCTATCGAGCCGTAAATGAGGACGTTGGGGTCGGTGATTCCGCTCGGGTCAAGGATTCCCTTCCTTATCGTCTCGGTAACGCTCTTTCCAAAGAAGTAAGCACCCGTGAACTCAAGCACTCCGGCTATGACCACCGCCTGCTTTGGCGTTATCGCCTTCGCTCCCACTGCCGTGCTCATCGAATTGGCGGCGTCGTTGGCACCTATCGCCCAAGCCATGGCAAAACCCAGGAGGATTGTGATTAGCAACCAGGGGTCCATCAACACCACCTGGCGGAACTAAATAGCACAAAATAAATACCTTGTCGCAATAAAATATAGCCCGCTAAAGGTCTCTATATAGACACAAATAGAATAAAGAGAAAAGCTCAGGTGGAGACTTTAACCACCTTAACGTCAATTTCCTTGCTGGGCCGCATGGTGAGGACAACGTAGTGGTAGAAGCCACCCTCATCGGGCTTCGCGTAGAGGGGCGCGCCCCCTCCGCCGGTTATGATAAAGGGAACTCCCTCGTAAGTCCCGTTCCAGTATATGTGGATGTGGCTGAAGATTCCGAAGGCGTTGTACTCCTTCATGAGCCTTAGGAGTTCCTTCGCGCTCTCCTCGCTCATCGCGTGGTCGTCTCCGCCGGGCCTCGGGTCGTAGGGCGGTGCGTGCATAACGACGACCGGCCTCTCACCGCGCTCCTTGGCTATTTCAAACTGCTTCTTGAGCCAGGCGACCTGCTCGTCGGTCAGGCTGTAGCCGTTGCTTATGTCGTTGGCGAAGATGTAGCGATAGTTTCCAAGGCTGAAGGCGTAATCAGTCGGGCCGAAGTAGTAGTGGAATATGCTAACTCCCTCGCCCTGGTACTCGTGGTTTCCGACCGCTATGAAGATGGGCTTGTTCCAGTGCCAGACCTTCATGAGCTCAGCCCACTGGTAGATTGTGCCGGAGTAAACGAGGTCGCCACCGTCTATGACAAAGGCCCCGCTCTCGTTGTTGACGTCAGCCATTATCTTGAGGAAGACCTTGGGTGGCTTGTCACCGCTCGCCGGCCTGTGGTCGCCGAAAGCGAGGACGCGGTATTCGCTGACGTTCTTTGCCACTATCGACAAGCTCGGCTCACTCGTGGTGACTTCTATCGTGGTGTTGTCAAGGACTTTGGCCCCCTCGGGGAGAACCATGAGTTCCGGGTTGACATTCTCGATGACGTATGTCAGCTGGACGTTCTTCGGGTTCTCAACCTTCACGGTGACGTTGAAGCCGAGGGCTCTTATGTAGACCGTCGTGCCGTTGACGAGCCTTATGAAGCCGCCGCTGACGGTGACGTTCTCGCCTTTCACGACCCTCCAGTAGTAGTTGAAGGGCTCATCGTAGAGGAGCTGGTAGAGCTCGTAGTGCTCATCGCTATCTGGGATTCCGTTGAAGTTAACGTCGCCGAACTCCTTGAGGAGAATTCCCTCAAAGGAACCTGAGCGAACGACAGCGTTGGGGTCAACGGAAAGCTTTCCGTCCTTGAGTCCCTTAAGGAAGTAGAGCGAAGCACCGACGCCGGCCCTGCTCGTTCCAGTAACGACCATGAGGGGGCCCTTATCGGAGTTGAGAACTGCTATTGCGCCGAGCCAGGGGCCCGGAAGGTGTGTCCCCTGCTTGTAGGCTATGTAGCCGAAGGGCTCAAGTCTCTGAACCTGGACGGGTTTTCCGAAGAGTATCCTAGACTTAACCTCGTCCCCGGGCGAGAGAACGACTATCCCGCTTCCCTTGAACTGGGAGAAGGGCTCGACCTTTGCGTTCGGGAAGTAGTGCTTAACCAGACCCTCGTAGCCGTCGCTGACGTAGAACGTCTCGTTGAAGAGCTCCCACCAGCTTCCGATGACCCTCCCGGTGGGATACTTGGCGAAGTTAATCCCGCTCGACTGGGGAGTTTGAGTCGTTGAGCCGTTGTCAGGGTTTGAGCCTATGCAACCACTAACTAGAACAACGAGAACCAAGGCAAGTGCAATCAAACGCCTCATGCAACCACCCGTCAAAACTCTGTGTTAGCCTTAAAAGCGTGAAGGTTTAAATACAAAACCGCCCGAAGGCAATTGGTGGTATTATGTTCGTCGGACACTACAAGGAGGTCCCCGAGAAGGACACCGGTTTTGAGGGTGTGACGATAAGGTGGCTCGTTTCTCCGAAGCTCGGAGCGAAGAACTTCGCGATGCGCTATTTCGTTCTCAAGAAGGGCGCCGAAATTCCGATACACCAGCACGACTGGGAGCACGAGATTTTCATAATGAAGGGCGAGGGGATAATAACCAACGGAAAGGAAGAGTACCACGTCAAGGCCGGGAACTTCCTCTACGTCCCGCCCAACGAGCCCCACGGCTACAAAGCCCTAACTGACACCTTCGAGTTCCTCTGCCTCATTCCGGCCAAGAAAGAGGCCATCCCCGAGGAGGAGTGGGCTTAACGGCGGTAGTACCTCTTCAGCTTTTTCCTTTTGACTGCGAGCAGTGAAGGTTTGGCCCACTTGGGCCTCGGAGGCTCTTCTTCGAGGAGTATGAGGGCAATCTCGTAGGCTAGGCTACCGACGATGAACAGGAAGATAAGGAGGACTATTAGAGGAGTGTAGTACCAGACCATGCCAACCTTCGGAATCACGAGAACAACCTTGCCTATCACCTGCTCAGGATAAACGCGCCAGGGGTCGGTGTACCTTCGGTTGTCACCCTTTGTCACGAAGTAGATTCGGCCAGAATCGTCACGTTTGACTGCCACTATCCTGTGGGTTATCCTGTAAGTGGCGTTTCCGAGGTGAATCTCGTAGAGTATCACGTCGCCGACGTGAAGCTCGGAGGGAGGAACCGGCCTGGTGACGACTAGGTCTCCGGGGTTTATGTGGGGCTTCATTGAGTCGGTCAGTATAACGACGTACTGGAAGCCGAAGACGAAGTGGAGGACTAACACGACCGCGACAAAAATTGCAAGCGCGTATGAAAGCAGGGAATACCAGTCCACGCGCTTCTTCATTTTACCACCCTAATTTGAGCACCAAATATTCGCAGGCTGGAAAAAAGAAGGGGGTTGGGGCAGGTAAATCAGCTGGTTATCTCCTGGCCCTGATAGGTGACCTTAACCGAGCTAAGTTCCTCAACTGAGACACTAATGCCTGTAATTTCAACGTAGAGATTTCCACTGGTATCCTGCTGTATCTGATCATTTCCAGACCAAAGAACGGTGGTACCATCTGAACCAATGAGCTGAACATAAACAGTGTCGCCTACCTGGACATTGACATTCGGATCATTGTCAACAATATACACTTTAACGCCAGTAACAGTAGAACCATCGTTGCTGAGATAGAAGTTAACAGCGGCGGTTATGTCATACTGGCTCGGATATGACTCTTGACCCTGGCCAAGGGGCTGGAGCTTGACGCTAATCTGCGGGACAGCCAAAGCCGCACCGACGACGGTAAGCACAAGGGCAAAAACAAGCGGGAGCAACCTCTTCCTGGCGTTCCTCCTCATTCAAGCCACCTCCGTTTGAGCTTCTCTTCTCACTTGGAGGCTGTGGTATAAATAGTTTTCTAAAATGAACCCTAATGGTTCGATTTCTGCATTAGATTGAACACAATTAAAACCAGCAGTTTTTGAAAAATCTCCAACAAGAAAACCCCAATCTAATCCTCCACAGGAACGCCCCTTAGGTAAGTGGAGCCGGCCCAAGTGACCTTGACCTCAATGAACTCCCCGGCACTGCCCGAGTCGAGGATTACCTCCTTGTAGTTGAAGGTTCTTCCTTCGACTCCACCTTTCTTGCCCGGCCCGTGGACGAGAACCTCCACGGTTCTTCCGATGTAGGCCCTGTTCATCTCGTAGGCTATCTGGAGCCTCAGGCGGTGCAAAAGCCTCGAGCGCTCCTTGACGAGCCAGCCCGGCAACTGCTTCCACCTTGCCGCTATCGTTCCCGGCCTTGCCGAGTAGCGGGAGACGTTAATCTTGTCGGGCCTAACTCTTTTCACAAGCTCGACCGTGTTCATGAATGCCTCATCAGTCTCCCCCGGGAAGCCAACGATGATGTCGGTGTTGAGGTTCAAGTCCGGAATCTCCTTCCTGAAGGCACGAACTATCTCCTCGAACTCCTCAGCGGTGTAGGTTCTCCCCATCCTCCTGAGAACCTCGTTGTCACCGCTCTGGACGGGCAGGTGAAGAAAGCGGTAAACCTTCTCGTCCCGATAGGCGTCAATCAGCTCGTCGAGGAACTTGAGGACGTGGTTGGGATTCATCATGCCGACCCTAACTCTAAACTCCCCCTCTATGGAGGTTATCTCGTCAAGGAGCTTGGCTAAGTTCGTCCCAATGTCGAAGCCGTAGCAACCGGTGTCCTCGCTCGACAGGATAATTTCCCTGTAGCCCCTCGCTATGGCTTCCTTCACCCATTTTACGACGAGTTCGGGTTTGTAGCTCTTCAAAACGCCCCTCGCGAAGCGCGTCGCGCAGTAAGTGCAGGCGTTCAGACAGCCTTCGCTTATCGGGACGACAAAGGAAACGCCGGGCTTCCACAACCGGGGAAGTTCGAGCTTGTCAGGGTTCCTCTCGCGCCAGCCTTCCACACTGACGAGCTTTCCACCGCGCTCCGCCGTTTCAATCGCCTCGGCGATTCTGTCTATGCTCTTAACGCCTAAAATCCCCGAGACGCGCGGGTCTATTGCACCGGGGTTAACGTGGACGAGACATCCAGTAACAATTACTTTCTTTCCAGAATCGAGGAGCTCCCTAATCCTCTTCGCCATCTTGAGCTCGGTCGGGTCTTTAACCGCACAGGTGTTGACGACGACGTAATCAGCCTGCTCCGGAGTCTCGACTAACTCGTGGCCCGCTTTCAGAAGAAGGGCCTCCATTATTTCGCCGTCTGCCTTGTTCCTTGAGCAACCGTAGCTCTCGACGTGAACTTTAACCATCGGTGGGCGCTCCAGGGAGGGCCTTAAAAAATATATGGTTCAGAACTGGGAATAAGATTAGGAAAGGGAAAAGAATCACTCGATGACCGAGGCGAAGGCGAACTTCCTCTTGACGGAGTTAATCACAATCTCAACCTCGTCTCCGACCTGGGTGTTCGGGACGAATATCACGAAGCCCTGAATCTTGGCGATTCCATCGCCGCCCTTACCAAGGCTCTCAATCTTGACGGTGTAGCGCTCTCCAACCTTAACAGGGGCCTCGTTTCCGTAGTCCCTTCCATATCCACCAAACCTGTCTCCGTACATACACAACACAACCTACACATTTCTGGAACCTTCCCGAAAGACTCCGAGAAGAGTCCCGTTGGGAAGTAGGTTCGAGGGTATATAAAGGTTTGCATCGTTCATTCGCTTAACAAAAAATCTCAAAGAATAACCTTACCAGTCCATTCCAACACCATTAGTTCATCACGGCCAGTATCTTAACGTGCCCCTCCCTGTTCTTCGCAAGCTCCTCAAAGCCCCTCTCGATTATCTCCTCAAGCCCAACTCTTGAGGTTATCATGGGCCCAACGTCAACCCTCCCGGATGCAATGAGGGAAATTCCCCTGCAGAAGTCATCCGCGCTGTGGGAAACCGAGCCCACTATACTCTTCTCCCCAACGACGAGGCCTTTTGCGTTGAAGGACGTCAGGCACTTGAAAACCCCCAGGATAACGGCCCTCCCGCCTTTCCTTATGCTCTCGACGGCCGTCTTGAAAGTTTCGTTGAGCCCAACGCACTCGAAGCTGACGTCGGCTCCGAGTTCAGTTTCGCCCACTATCTCATCAACGACTTCCTCCGTGCTCCTGCCGCTCGGGTCGATTGCAATATCAGCACCAAGCTCGAGGGCCTTTTCCGTCTCACCTTTGAGGGCTCCACGACGATTACCTTTCCCGCCCCGGAGGCCCTCGCAACGAGGAGCACGCTGAGGCCTATCGGACCCGCTCCTATTATCACCACGCTGTCCCCCGGTAACAGGCCGGCCTTTTTGACCGCCCTCAGCCCGACTGAGAGAGGCTCGACCAACGCGGCCTCCTCGAACGAAACGCTTTCGGGGATTTTGTAGGCCTGATATGGTCTGACCAGGGCGTACTCGGCAAAACCCCCGTCCTCGCTGAGGCCCGTAACTCCAAAGTTCACGCAGAGGTTCTCCATTCCCCTCCTGCAGAAGTAGCACTCACCGCAGTGGATTACCGGAAAGATAGCAACTCTGTCCCCGACTTCAAAGCCCTTAACGCCTTCACCAATCTCAACGACTTCCCCAGCGAACTCGTGCCCTATCGTTACTGGAGCGGTTCTGCCGGTGAGAGGGTGGGGCCCCTCTGTGGGTATGAAAATCGGTCCGTTGAGGTACTCGTTCAGGTCGGTTCCGCATATTCCACAGGCCTTCACTTTGATTTTGATGAAACCCGGCTTAAGCTGGGGCTCGGGGATGTCCTCAAGCCTCAGGTCCCTCCTTCCGTGCCATCTGACCGCGAGCATTTCATGCACCTCAGGTGCGTGACAAGGGATGCATTGACTTAATTCCTTTTCTCCAACGCTTCGTTGGACACCTTTGGTTCAGTAAAAGCGGTTCAAAAAACGCTTTTTAACCCCGATAATGGAAATTTCAGTGTACAGAAAACGAATCCAACAAAAATATGGGCATAAAAGCACTGAAAAGTTCAATATGGGCCAGAGAGGGGATAAACGTGCTGAAGGTTGAGAAGTGCATAGGATGTGGGCTCTGTGCCGAAGCATGCCCCTTCAATGCAATAACAATCGTAAACGACAGCACTCGCAGGATAACCTTTGAGCCCGAGAGGTGCGGTAGCTGTGGGTTTGAGTGCAACGAAGCGTGCCCCCTGGGGGCCATAAGGGGCATTCCAGATGGGGTGACGCTCACCTTTGAGTTCGCCCGCTGTCGGGCCTGCGGCAGGAAACTTCCGTACACCGTCAAAGAGGCCGGATACATGGCCTCAAAGCTCAGGGAAGCCGGTGAGGATGATACGCTCGTCTACCTTTGCGATGATTGCAAGAGGAAGCGGATATTTGACGTGGCCCGAAGTTATGAAGCCTACGTGAGGTGATGAAGATGAAAGGTATGAACTTCGCCTTCCTGTGCCGGGAGAAACCCGAGCCTACTGGAAAGAATGTCGCAATAATCGGTGCCGGACCGGCCGGCCTCGCCGCGGCTGGCTACCTCGTCTGCCAGGGGCACGAGGTTCACGTCTACGACAAGCTCCCAGAGCCAGGGGGGCTGATGCTCTTCGGCATTCCAGAGTTCAGGATTCCGATTTACAGGGTAAGGGACGGCTGTGAGAGGCTGGAAAACGCCTTCGGGGTAAAGTTCTTCCCGAGGACAAAGGTGTGCTTCGGCAATCCACACGAGAACGGCGACGACTTCGTGGAGAGGAGGATAGAGTTCGAGGACATTGTGAAGAACTACGACGCGGTTCTGATAGCGACGGGAACGTGGAACGCCTACGTGCCAACCATACCGGGTTCCGACCTCGAGGGGGTCTTCCCAGCCCTCGAATACCTGTTCAAAATCAAGAGCGCCAAGCTCGGGCACATGGACTGGGACAAGGTGCCCCCCGTGGAGGGAAAGAGAGTCATCGTCATAGGGGCGGGACACACGGCCGTTGACGCTGCCCTGGAGAGCGTCAACCTTGGGGCCGAGAAGGTCTACCTCAGCTACCGCAGGACCATTCGCGAGGCCCCAGCTGGAGCCTACGAGATAAACCTCCTCCAGCAGAGAGGCGTGAAGTGGCTCGAGAGGACGATGCCCGTGAGGATAATCGGCGAGAACGGGAAGGTCAGGGCCATAGAGCTCGTCAAGACGAAGCTGAGCGAGCCCGACGAGACGGGAAGGAGAAGGCCAATACCCATCGAGGGCTCGAACTTCCAGATTGAGGTTGACTACGTGGTCTGTGCAGTTGGCCAGATGCCAACTCCTCCCTTTGCCAAGGACACGGGGATAGCCCTCGATAGGAAGGGGAGGATAGTCGTTGACAGCAGGCACATGACGAGCAGGGAAGGCGTCTTCGCGGCCGGCGATGTTGTGCTCGGGCCCTCGAAGGTTGGAAGGGCCGTGAAGGACGGCCTGTACGCGGCCGAGAGCCTCCACTACTGGCTTATGGAGGTGAGAGAATGAGGAGGATTCTCCACGTGGATTACAGCCTCTGCATCGGTTGTGAAACCTGTGAGGGAGTGTGCGAGTTCATCCATCACGGAAAGCCCAACATAAGGGTCTACTACACGGTAACGGGCATTCCGATTCCAATAACCTGCAGACATTGCGAAAAGGCCCCCTGTATGGACGTCTGTCCCTCTGGAGCGATATTCAAGGACTACGACGGGGCGGTTATAATAGACCCGGACAAGTGCATAGGCTGTATGATGTGCCTGGCCGTCTGCCCCTTTGGCGTCCCAACCTTTGACGTGAAGCTCAAGGTCATGACCAAGTGCGACATGTGCGCCGACAGGAGAAAGCTCGGAATGGCCCCCGCGTGCAGTGAGATGTGTCCTGCCGAGGCAATATTCTTTGGAAAGCCCGAGGAAATCGAGGACGAAATAAGGCGCAGGACGGCCGAAAAGATAGCGAGGGAGAGGATGTCAACAATACCGCTCGAGGGGGTTGGGAGGCTACCCTGAAAGCCTTTAGATAACCATTTCTCTTTTTTAATGCATTAACGTTGGTGAATCCAGTGATTCATAGCCTAAACTCTCCCCGTCTTGAAAAATTAGAGTTCTAAACCTTTAGTTCAAAAAACGCTTTTATCGTGCGTTTTGAATCTAAAAATGAGGCGAAAGTGGAGGTGAAAACTTTGGGCGAGGTAACCTTTGACAAAGTGTGCAGGATTGCGGGTGAGGCCAAGCTCATCCTGTACGAGGAAGACGAAGTTGTTCAGGATGCCCTCTTCATAGCGACCGCCCCCGTTAGGGGCTTCGAGAAGATGGTCGTCGGAAAGAACCCCCTCTTTGCGGTCGAGGCCGTCATGAGGATATGCGGCCTCTGCCACGCCTCCCACGGCATAGCGGCGAGTGAAGCCATAGAGCACGCCATAGGGGTCACTCCCCCGAGGAACGGCAGGCTCATGCGGGAAGCCCTCGGCCTGATAAACAGGGCCCAGAGCCACGCTCTGCTCTTCCTCATGGTCGCGGGCGACCTGATTAAGGAGGAAAAGAGGAACGACGTGCTCTTCAAGCTCATGGACTTCCACGCAAAAATAAGCGACTACCTGCTCAAGCTCGGTGGTGCTGCTACCCACCCACCGAACCTGACTATAGGGGGAATGCTCTCAGTCCCGAAGTGGAGCGTCTTCAACAACCTGAAGGCGAGGTTCAAAGACCTCACTGCAAGCTGGGAGGCCACCGAGGAGCTTCTAATCGACGAGGACATCCAGACCGAGATTGCGGATGAGCTTAGGGGGGCCAAAAGGCCCTTCAAATACCTCGCGAGCGGCTTCTTCTACGGGGACAGGTACAACATCGAGTGGGATAAGGTCTCAAGCGTTCCCTACTACGAATTCAGGAAGGAGGAGGCTGCGAGGGAATCAACGACGCTCGTCTCGTTCTACAACGGCGAGAAGGTCGAGACGGGACCGAGGGCGAGGATGATTACGTACCGCGAGTTCAGGGACGAATCCCTCTACGGTTTACACCTCGCGAGAATAGAGGACACGAGGCTGGCCATCCAGAGGCTCGGCGAAATCCTTGACGAGATTAGAATGGAGGAGCCCTTTAGGGCTGGGGACATAACTTTCAGGCCGGGGAAGGGTGTTGGCGTTTACGAAGCTCCAAGGGGAACGCTCATCCACTACGTCGAGCTCGGGGAGGAGGGAAGGGTTCTGAAGTCAAGGATAGTAGTTCCAACCATGTTCAACATCCCGGTCATGGAGGAGATGGCGAAGGGTCTGAGCGTTAAAGCCGCAGAGGCCGTTATGAGGCTCTACGACCCGTGTATACCCTGCACGACCCACGTCGTGAGGTTGAGGTGATGCTCATGGAGAAGCTCAAGGTTCTCCACGTGGATTTTGCCGGGTGTGAGGGATGCAACGTCAGCATAATCAGAGCTTATCCCAAGCTGATGAACGAGATAGAGCTCGACATCTCCTACCTCCGCGACGGCCCTCCCAAGTACGACGAATACGACGTTGCCTTAATAACGGGCGGGGCCTGCATGAACGAACCGAGAATCCTCGAGGAGCTGAGGGAGATAAGGGAAAAGGCCAAGGTCATTGTCGCCTTCGGCTCTTGCGCGTCGCTCGGCGGAATACTGCGCTTCGCCCGAGGGGGCCAAGAGCCGAGGCCAGACCACAGGAACTTCCAGCCGATAAACAGCGTAATACCAGTTGACTACTCCATCCCAGGCTGTCCCCCAACGCCACAGATGCTCCAGTCGTTCTTCAAGTTCTTCATGGCGGGGAACGAGTCGAGGCTCAGGCTGTTCAAGGTGACCGCTGGCCTGAAGAAGCTGAGCGGATTCGACCTCATCGACGACATAGTTCTCACGGGCCTGTGCATAGGCTGTGGCGCCTGCGAGCTGTCCTGCCCGACCGGCGCGATAAGGCTCGTGGAGAAGAGGCCAACCATAATCCAGGAGAGGTGCATAAGGTGTGGAACCTGCTACATCCGCTGTCCGCGCGCGTCCCAGTTAATATGCCTTGGAGGTGAAAAGCCATGATGCCAATCGGTGAAAACCTCCTCGGACAGTTTCGCGGTGTTTATCTTGCCCGGGCGAAGGACGAGGAGATACTCAAGAGGAAGGTCGCGAGCGGTGGGGCGGTAACGGCGCTCCTCTGCTACGCCCTCGATAAGGGACTCGTCGATGGAGTCGTGACCTCAAAGAGGGTGAAGGGGTTCGAGGGCAAAGCCGTTGTCGCGCGCAACAAGGAGGAACTGCTTGAGGCAGCTGGCAACAGCTGGAGCATAGTTCCATTCGCGGCCAGGATAAAGGCGAAGATCGAGGAGGAAGACCTCAAGGAGGTCGCGATAGTCTGCCTGCCCTGCCAGGCCCAGTTCTTCGGCCAGATGAGGGACTTCCCGATACTCGAGACGGACTTCGGCAACAGGATTAAGTACATAATCAGCCTGTTCTGCATGGGCACCTTCGCGTTCGAGGCCTTCCTGAACTACCTCCGCGTCCGCTATGGCGTCAGGGCGGAGAACATAAAGAACATCCGCCTGGGAAGGGAGTTCCTGGAGGTTCACCACAACGGCACGGTTCTCGCGATACCGCTGAAGGAGGCTTTCTCCTACCTCCAGACTGGCTGTCTGGTGTGCACCGACTACACAGGACTGTGGAGCGACGTCTCGGCTGGATTCGTCGAGAGCGAGCCAGGATGGACGGTACTTATAACGAGAAACGCCCGCGGAGAGGAGCTTGTGAAAGGGGCGGAAAAAGAGGGCTACATAGAGCTCCGCGACGGTTCCCATGTCCTCGGGGACATTCTGAAGAGGGCGAGGGAAAAGGTTGCCAGGGCGCAGAGGAACATGGCACAGCTATTCTGACCCTTTTCTCTTTGATGATTTTACACCCCTCTTGTTGTTAATCTATATTGTTTGCCTCCTACTTGGAAGAATACAAAAGAGTAAAACGGAGAAAATTGGGCCTTATTTTAACTGTTCTCCCATATCTAAACCTTTGGTTGGAAACTAAGCTGTTAAAAAACCGTTTTAAGCAAAAACACGAAGCTGATTCTGAAGGAAAACATGGACATCTAGGTAATAGATGAGCATTGATGACTATAAAAATACATAAAGGGGGTGTTCCCGTTGGAAGAAAAGCTCGTACCGGTCGTTTGTCCGTACTGCGGGGTTGGGTGCAGGCTGTACATAAAAAGCCTTGACGGCTACCCGCGGGGAATCGAGTACGCAAAGGACATACCGGGCATCTCAAACGAGAACGGAAAGCTCTGTCCGAAGGGCAACGCCGTTCTCGAGTACCTCCTGGCGAAGGACAGGCTCAAGAAGCCTCTGAAGGCAACGGAGCAGGGCAAGTTCGTCGAGATAAGCTGGAGCGAGGCCATAAAGGAGGTCGCCGAGAGGCTTAGGGCCTACTCCAAGGACGACCCCAACGCGATGATGTTCTTCGGTTCCGCGAGAACCTTCAACGAGCCCAACTACCTCATCCAGAAGCTGGCCAGAATGCTCGGAACGAACAACGTTGACCACTGTGCTCGCTTGTGCCACTCCTCAACGGTCTCCGGCCTGAAGGCCGTCTTTGGCGCTGGGGCGATGACCAACACCTACAAGGACATCGAGGAGGCGAACGTAATCTTCATCATAGGCCACAACTACGCCGAGACCCACCCGGTTGGCTTCCGCTACGTTCTAAAGGCCAAGGAGAGGGGCGCAAAGGTCATCGTCGCCGACCCGAGGTTCACGAGGACGGCGTGGTTCGCGGACATATTCCTCCAGCACTATCCAGGAACCGACATAGCGCTTCTCAACGGCATGATGCACGTCATCATCAAGGAGAACCTCTACGACGAGGACTTCGTGATGAGAAGGTGCGTCGGCTTCGACGAGCTGGCAAGAACCGTCGAGAAGTTCACACCAGAATACGTTGAGAAGATAACCGGCGTTCCGGCCGAGCTCATAGTCCAGGCCGCGAGAACCTTCGCAACCGCTGGAAAGGGTGTCATAACCTGGGCGATGGGCCTGACCCAGCACACCCACGGCCACGACAACGTCAGGTTGGCCGCAACGCTCTCGGCAATATGTGGCTACCAGGGGAAGGAGGGCTGTGGAGTCTCGCCGATGCGCGGTCAGAACAACGTCCAGGGCGCGTGCGACCTCGGAGTCCTCCCGAACGTCTTCCCCGGTTACCAGGCAGTTACCGACCCCGAGAAGAGGAAGTTCTTTGAGGAGTTCTGGGGCGTCGAGCTGAGCGGTGAAGTCGGCCTCACCGTCATCGAAGCGGCCCACGCCATAGAGAAGGGCAAGGTGAAGGCCTACTACATCATGGGCGAGAACCCGGTCATAAGCGACGCCAACACGAACCACGTTCTCAAAGCCCTCCAGAAGCTTGAGTTCATGGTCGTCCAGGACATAGTGCCAACTCCAACGATGGAGTTCGCCGACATAGTCCTGCCAGCGGCCGCGATGCTTGAGAACGAGGGTTCCCTCACCAACACGGAAAGGAGGGTGCAGTGGAGCTTCCAGGCGCTGAACCCGCCAGGTGAAGCTAGGCCCGACTGGTGGATAGTGAGCGAAATCGGAAAGGCCGCAGGGTTCTCCGGAGACGGGGCGAGAGGATTCAGGTACACCTCCCCTGAGGACATTCTCAGGGAAATCAACGCGTGCACGCCTCAGTACGGGGGCATAACGCCCGAGAGGCTCAAGAGCAACCTGGCCGGAATCCACTGGCCGTGTCCGAGCGAAGACCATCCTGGAACGAGGGTTCTCTACAAGGAGAGGTTCCTGACTCCAGACGGAAAAGCCCACCTCGCGGCGGTTGACTACAGGGGGCCAGCTGAGGTGCCGGACGAGGAGTACCCGTTCCTGCTCACCACGGTAAGGTACGTCGGCCACTACCACACGCTCACGATGACGGGAAGGAGCAAGGCCCTTGTCAAGCGCTGGCCAGAGCCCTTGGCCGAGATACACCCAGAGGACGCCGAAAGGCTCGGCATAAAGACCGGCGACTGGATAAAGATAGAGACGAAGAGAGGTGCTTACCCGGTCAGGGCCAAGGTCACCAGGACCGTCAAGAAGGGGGTAATAGCGGTTCCCTGGCACTGGGGGGCAAACGTCCTCACCAACGACGCCCTCGACCCGGTCTCAAAGATACCCGAAACCAAGGCCTGCGCCTGCAGAATAGCGAAGATAAGCGAAGAGGAAGCGAGGGAGCTGATGAAGGCCGTTCCAAAGGTTATACCCGAGTTTGAGGTCGTGAAGGGGTGATTTGAATGGCCAGGAAGACCATCTTTATCGATTTTTCAAAGTGCATTGAGTGCCGCGCCTGTGAGGTCGCCTGTGAGAGAGAGCACAACGGCAGGTCGTTCATCAACGTCTTCGAGTGGCAGGAAATGGCCGCTATGGCCCTCAACTGCCGCCACTGTGAGAAGGCCCCGTGTGTCGAGGTCTGTCCCACCAACGCCCTCTACCGCGACGAGGATGGAGCAGTCCTGCTCGCTCCGCAGAAGTGTATCGGCTGTCTCATGTGTGGCATAGTCTGCCCCTTCGGAATCCCAGAGCTCGACGTACTCGACAAGATAATGATGAAGTGCGACCTCTGCTCCCACAGGAGGGCCGAAGGAAAGCTCCCGGCCTGTGTAGAGACCTGCCCGACCGACGCGCTCCTCTTCGGGGACTTCAACGATATACAGCGGATGAGGAGAAGGGAATTCACGGAGAAAGCGATAGAGATAGCCAAGAAGGGGGAGAGAATCTCCCTGAGAGCCCTCTGAGGTGGTGGGCATGGAAGAACTTTTCCTTCTTTCCTTCTCAATTCCTCTCGCCGCGGGGCTTATGCTGTTCAAACTCGATGGTAAGCGGGCGGATTATTTCATGCTCATCACTGTCATCATCACAACCCTCCTCAACGTCCTCGGGGTTTACGAGTTCTGCTCCTCTGGAATGAAAACCATCCATAAGGCCCTGCTGACCTCAAAAAGCCTGGGCGAGGTTTACGGCGTTTTGATAGACCCGATGAGCGTTGCGGTCGGCCTTGTGGTATCAACGGCGGGCTTGCTCTTCATGCTGTACGCGGTTGATTACATGAGCCCGAACAACAGGGAACATCCCGTTTACGAGGGTAAGGGACGCTTTTACGCCTGGATGGTGCTCTTCATAGGCGCGACCCTTGCCTTCGTGTACTCGTCGTCGGTTCTCCAGTTGCTGATATTCTTCGAGATAATGAGCCTCGCCTGCTGGGGTGTCGTGAGCTACTACGGAAGCAAGGAGGCCAAGCGGTCCGCTTACAAGGCCTTCATCGTCACTAACTTCGGCGCGATGATAGGTCTCTACACTGCCGTTGGCGTTGGAATTACACACCTCCACAATCTGAGCCTCTTCGCCTACTCCTCCCTCGAGAGCCATTTGAAGCTGATTGTGTTCCTGGCCGTTGTTATAGCGGCCTTCACGAAGAGCGCCCAGTTCCCCTTCTACTCATGGCTACCTGATGCGATGGTTGCCCCAACACCAGCGAGCGCCTTCCTTCACGGCGCGGCGATGGTCGAGATGGGTGTCTTCCTCCTCGCGAGATTCATCCAGTTCATGCAACCGATTCCGAGGGAAGGCTTCTACGTCATGGCGGGCCTGATAATAGCCACCCAGCTAATCTGCATCCTCATGTATCCCTTCCAGAGGGATGCGAAAAGGCTCTTGGCCTATTCAACGATAGCCGAATCTGGCTTGATGTACGTCGCCCTCGCAACGGCCGTCCTCGGCATGGAGAGCGGTCTTCAGGCCTCGGTCTTCCAGCTCTTCAACCACGCCTACATCAAGGGCTTAGCATTCCTCACCGCTGGAACCTTCAGCTACGCCCTCGGAACCCTTGAGATGGACAGGATAAGGGGACTAATCAAATCCCCGGTGGTCGGCTACGGCTGGACCTTTGCGCTCCTCGGTTTGGCTGGCGTCCCGCCTTTCGGCGTGTTCTTTGGAAAGCTCGGCATACTCAGCAACGCGAACGCAATGAGGGAGAGCATGCTCGTCCTGGCTATGTTCGCCCTCCTCCTGCTGGACTCGGCGGTGTTTCTCATGGTGTCGCTGAAGAGGGTGCACTCGATGGTCTTCAGCGAAGGCAACGAGAGAGTCGAGATAACGCCACTGATGAAGGTCGTGATGGTAATCCTGCTGATACTGGCGATAATAGCCCCGTACATAGCCTACCCGCTGGTCGCTAAGGTGGGGTGGTGAGGATGTTCGAGGTGACGCTTACCTTCTCACTCGACAGGATTTCAGTCCTCTTCGCGCTGAACGTCGCGATACTCGGAATAGCGGCGCTGATAGGGTCGTTGAAGTACATGGGAATCTACCGCTTCAAGCCGAAGATACCCTACTACCCGACCCTGTTCATCTTCATAGCCGCAATGCTACTCATCCCGATGGTTCAGGACTGGCTGAGCTTCCTCTTCCTCTGGGAGATAATGACGCTCGCCTCGTACTTCCTCATAATCTACGACTGGCCCGAGGAGAACGTCAAGAGGGCAGGATGGAAGTACTTCGTAACGATGCACCTCTTCGACACCTCACCGCTCATGCTCGCGGTCACGCTCTACTACGCCGGCCAGGGCACCTTCAACTTCGGCCCGATAAGCGAGTACAAAACTGCCATAGTTGCCCTCTTCCTCTTCGGATTCGCAGCCAAGGCAGGCCTCTTCCCGCTCCACTTCTGGCTACCTGACGCCCACCCGGCCGCCCCAAGTCCCGTCTCAGCTTTGATGAGCGGTGCGATGGTAGAGCTCGGCATCTACGGGAGCATAAGAGTCCTGGATGCGGTGAACTGGAGCGTTCCTGGCTGGATAGCCTGGCTCGTCGGAGCGATGGCGGTCTTGAGCATGCTTTCAGCAATAATAACCTACCCGCACCAGACGGACGTTAAGAGGCTCTTCGCCTGGTCTACGATAGACAACATCGGCTGGATGTACGCATTCCTCCTCGCCGGATTACTCGGAGTTGCGGGAATCGAGAAGGGGGTGAGCTACTACGTTCTGGCTCACGGCCTTGCCAAGGGGGCCGCTTTCCTGACGACTGGTGCACTACTCTACGTCTTCGGCACGAGGAACCTGGACGAGATGAAAGGCATGATAAACTCCGACCAGACGACGGCAGGGCTCTTGATAGCTTCAATCTTTGCCCTCGAAGGCGTTCCACCGTTCAACCTGTTCCTCAACAAGGTCGAGGCCATTAAAACGCTCTTCCAAGTCAACGGATGGCTGGCGCTCTTCGTGGGGCTCGAATGGGTTATAGCGTTCATCATTTTCCTGAGAACAATCCACGTCTACGTGATAAGCGACGGAAAGCCCGAAGTCAAGCGCAAACTGCCGGTTAGCATAGCCATAGCCGTGATAATCCTCCTGATTCTCTCGCTCGCGAGCCAGTTCGTGTGCAACCACGTGTGGACGGGGTGGTGAAAATGAAGGAGCTCTTCACCCTGACCGTAATCCTGTATCTCCTCTCAATCCTCGCGGTACTCCCGCTAAGGAAGAACTACAGGGCGTCAATAACAGTGGGCCACGTCTTCACTGGGTTAGCCTCAATCTCGCTCTTGGCCTTCACTGCGATGAGCCTCCCAGAGGCCCTGAAAGGAAAGGCCATCGAGTTCACCTACAACCTCGGGGTTGCAGAAATACCGTTCCACGTGGACGGTCTCTCGCTCGTCCTCTGCCTCGTCCTCGGAAGCCTTGGGTTAGCGACCTCCATATACTCGCCGAAGTACATGGAGTTCTACGAGCGCTTCGGAAGGGGCTGGCTCTACGTGGTTCTCTACTCAACCTTCGTCCTTTCGATGGTGCTCATAGTGACGACCTCGAACTTCCTGTGGTTCGTGTTCTTCTGGGAGGTCATGACCTTCACCTCTTACCTCCTCATGGTCTGGGAGAACGACGAGGAGTACGTCAGAAAAGCTGGATGGAAGTACTTCGTCACCATGCACGTCGCGAGCACGCTACCGCTTATAGTGGCCCTCGCCCTGCTCTACGCCAAGGCAGGCTCAATCGAAGGCCTCAACTTCAACAACCTATCAAAACTCCACCTCGGCCCAATCTACTACCTCCTCTTCCTCCTCGGCTTCGGTAGCAAGGCCGGTGTCGTTCCGCTCCACTTCTGGCTTCCGGATGCACACCCAGCCGCTCCGAGCAACGTCTCGGCCCTGCTGAGCGGTGCCATGATTAAGGTAGCCGTCTACGGCCTCATCAGGACGACCTGCTTCATACTCGGGCTAAATGAAACCTTCGGCTACATCGTGGCGATACTCGGAACGGTGACCCTGACGGTCGGAACGCTCTACGCCCTCAAGCAAACCGACGCGAAGAGGCTCTTAGCATACCACTCGGTGGGTCAGATGGGTTACATCTGGCTTGGAGTCGGAGCGGGCATAGCCCTCATGGCCAAAGGAGGTTCCTATGCCGCCTTCGGAGCGATAGCAATGGCCGCTGGACTTTACCACCTCGTCAACCACGCGATATTCAAGGGACTCCTCTTCCTTTCAGCGGGTTCAGTCCTCTACAGGACGCACACGAGGGAGCTCAACGTCCTTGGCGGGCTGGCGAAGCTCATGCCACTGACGGCTCTCTTCACCTTCATAGCGGCCATGTCCATAGCGGGAGAGCCGCCCTTCAACGGCTTCATGAGCAAGTGGATGATTTACCAGGGGACTTTCCTCTCGGGCGACGGACTGCTCGTCTTCTGCGGTGTGATGGCCCTCTTCATCAGCGCGGCGACGTTGGCCTCTTTCGTCAAGTTCTACACCACAGCCTTCGGAGGGGTGCCCACCAGGGTAACTGAGAACGCGGAGGAAGTTCCCCCCTCAATGCTCGTCGGAAAGGGCTTCCTCGCGGCCCTCTGCCTGCTCTTCGGACTCATACCGTCGTCTATAATACCTCTCCTCCTCGCGCCTGGAAAGGTGCTTACCGGTGCTGACCTCTCGGGCTGGATATCCACCAAGTACTGGCTCGTGACGATAAAAGCTCCCGGAATGCCGAGCGGTGGCGAGACGTACTTCAACCCCTGGCTCCTCGTCGGCGTGCTCGGCGTTTTAGCTGGAGCCATGCTCGTCTCTTACCCGAACAGGCCGAAGAAAGTCGTCAAGGTCTGGACGACGGGCGAGCCGGTCAAGATGGAGCACTACAAGCTCAAAGCAATGCACTACTACGGACCCTTCGAGGAGTACATTCACGGCCTCTACCACAGCGGGGATGTTCTGAGCGAGTGGGGTTCCGGAGTGTGCTCCGCAGTCGCGGGGGGCTACCTTGCCCTTGGTAAGACACTGCTCAGGTGGGCCGACAAGGTTGGAAGAGGCATCACGAGCGCGGGCAGGTGGTACGTGGAGAATGGGAAGGAAGTTTACCTCGACGAGGCCGTTGCGTCGCCCTTCGTCCAGCTGGTCAAGGGACTGGCAATAGGACTGGAGGAACTCTCGCTCAACTACAACCTCCTGCTGGCCGTTGCGGTTGCCGTGCTGGGTCTAATCCTCCTAATCCTCGCGGGGTGGTGAAGATGAGCGGTTACGAGAGGATAGCCTTCAGTTTCATCGCGGTCTGTCTCATACTGTTCCTCCCCCCACTGCTCGACGGGGTAGCGAGAAAAATTAAGGCCAAGATTCAGCTCAGGCAGGGAGCGCCGATACTCCAGACCTACTATGACCTCGTGACCTTCCTCTCGATGGAGCCGGTTTACCCGACCGAAAGGCTCGCCTTTAGGTTGGCTCCCTATATAGCCTTCGCCTCCGCGGTCTCAGCTGCGCTCGTGCTCCCCTACGGAAGGGTCATACCGGTAAGCTTCACCGGCGACATCTTCGTATTCCTCTACGTCCTGGCGATGGTCTCGATAGCCTACATGATAGCGGGCTTCAGCCTCAACAACACCTACACCAACACCGGAGCCAACAGGGAAATGATGATAATGTTGAGCATAGAGCCCGTCCTCGGCCTCGCGATAGGAACCTTAGCCCTAAACGCCCACACCCTCAGGATTGGGGCCATACCGTTCGCAGTAACCTTTACGCTCTCGGTTCTCCTCGCGTACGGCCTGCTGGCTTACTCGGTTTACGTCGAGGGAGGCTTCATACCCTTTGACGTGGCAGAGGCGGAGCAGGAGATACTCGAGGGTGTTTTCTCGGAGTACAGCGGTTACTTGCTCGGGATATTCAAGTGGGCGCTCATGATAAAGCGCTTCGCCCTGCTGTGGCTCCTCAGCAGTTTCATCTCGATACCTCTCGTGAGGAACATCGCGAGTGGTGCTCTCGGCGGGGCCTTAATCCTCGTCATCCAGCTGATGGTTCTCTTCCTGCTCTACACAAGCATAGCGGTGATTGAATCCATGAACGCGAGGCTCAGGATAGAGCAAATCATCAGGCAGAACGCGGGGGTGTTCGTCTGCTCCATAGCGGTCCTCGTCCTCGCGGCTCTGGGGTGGTGAAGATGAAGGAATGGGCGCGTAAGATTACCGATGAGAAGGTTCGGGAGAGGTACGTTAACGAGGTCATCGAGAGGTTCAGGGATAAGATTATCCGCGTCGAGAGGAACGCTGACAACCAGTGGATGATCGAGATTCGGAAGGAAGACCTTCCTGAGGTCATAGGCTACATAATAAACCACCCTGAGTGGAAGGAGACCCAGCTGTCCACGATGGTCGGGGCCGACGAGAGACCCCTGAGGGGCAAGTTCAGCCTGATCTACTGGATATCGATAAACGGAGCAAGCGGGGACGTGTTCTTCGGCATAAAGACCTACATCTCGGAGGACGATCCGAAGTTCCCCTCGGTCACACCGATTCACCCGGGCGCTAACTGGTACGAGAGAGAAGTAAAAGACCTGCTCGGCCTCATCCCGGAGGGCCATCCTGACCCGAGGCGCTTGGTTCTCCCGGATGACTGGCCAGAAGGGGTCTATCCCCTCAGGAAGGACTTCCACTACACCGACAGCCCGAAGAGAGAGTTCACCGACGAGACCAAGTATCCCTATAGGGAGCCACCCAAGGGAACCGCCGTCTTCCCGCTCGGGCCGTACCACGTTGCGCTCGACGAGCCGGGCCACTTCAGGCTCTACGTCAAGGGAGAGGAGATAGTTGACGTTGACTACAGGCTGTTCTACCAGCACAGGGGAATAGAGAAGATAGGCGAGAACAGGCTGACCTACGACCAGGTCAACTTCATAGCCGAGAGAATATGCGGAATCTGCGGCACGGCCCATGCCCTCGCCTACGCTCAGGCTGTTGAAGCGGCGGGGGGTGTGGAAGTCCCCGAGAGGGCCGAGTACATCAGGACAGTCATGGCGGAGATAGAGAGGCTCCACAGCCACCTCCTCAACCTCGGTTTGGCCTGCCACGACGTCGGCTTCGACAAGGGCTTCATGGATGCGTTCAGGCTGAGGGAGCACGTGATGTGGCTGGCCGAGAGGCTCACGGGGAACAGGAAGACCTACGGAATGGTCGTCATCGGTGGCGTCAGAAGGGACTTCCTCGAATACAGGAGGAGCATGATCGAGAAGGTCATCAGGGAGCTCAGGGAGGGCTTCCAGAAGTGGGCCGACCAGACGCTATCAACCAAAACTTTCGTGAAGCGCTGTGAGGGCGTTGGAGTTCTCTCCTACAAGGACGCGAAGAGGTGGAGCTCGGTCGGGCCCTGGGCGAGGGGCTCGGGAAGGGACCTCGACGCGAGAAGGGACCACCCGTTTGCGGCCTACAAGTACCTCGACTTCAAGGTTCCGGTTTACAAGGAGGGAGACGTTCTGGCGAGATGTTTAGTAAGGGCGGAGGAGATTCTTGAGTCCATCTGGATAATAGAGCAGGCCCTCGACGAGATGCCGGGAGGGGACATCCTCGCGGAGTGGAAGGAGATACCTCCTTACCAGGAAGCGGTAGGCTTCACCGAGGCGCCGAGGGGAGAAGACGTCCACTACGTCATGACGGGTGAGGGTAACAGGCTCTACCGCTGGAGGATAAGGGCGTCAACATACAATAACTTCCCCGCTTTGCCAGACGCTATGAGGGGTAACAGCGTGGCCGATGCCGTTCTGATAATAGCCTCCATGGACCCGTGCTACTCCTGTACCGAGAGGGTTCAGGTCGTTGACGCGAGGAGCGGTAAGGTGAGGGTTCTCACGGAGAAAGAGCTCACCGAACTGTCAAGAAAGGCCAGCAGGGGGGTCTGAAATGGCCGTCACGCTGAAGTACCCCTTCGTGAAGATTGAGGCCCCTCCCGAGTACAGGGGAGTTCCGCACATAAACCCGAGGCTCTGCATAGGCTGTGGCGCCTGCGTTAACGCCTGTCCCGCCGATGCGCTGCTGAGGATAGACGATTACGAAAAAGGAACGAGGAAAATCGTCCTCGACGTTGGCAGGTGCATACGCTGTGCCCGCTGTGACGAGGCCTGCCCGACGGGAGCGATAAGGATGACGAGGAACTTCGAGGTGGCAACCCTTGACAGGAAAGACCACGTCGAGGTCGTTGAGCTAAGGCTCCACAGGTGTCCCAACTGCGGAAGCTACACGGACTACACCGAGAGGGCCCTCGAAAAGGCCCTCCAGATACTCCCAGAGGGGCTCTTTGACGGGGATGAAATCAGAAAACGCGCAATCCTCTGCAGGAACTGCCGGAGGAAGCTCACCGTTGATGATGCCGTAGAGGCGAGCAGGGAGGTGGTAGAATGAGGCTCCGCTCGCTTTATGTTTTCCACCTCGACACCGGAGCCTGCAACGGGTGCGAGATAGAGCTCTTCGACATTCTGACCCCGTATTATGACGCTGAAAGGCTTGGCGTCAGGCTTGCCGCTTCACCGAGGCACGCCCACGCGATGGCCGCAACGGGCCCGCTCACGAGGCAGGCCTACTACGCGGCCAAAGAGGCAATAAAGGCGATGCCCCCGAAGCCGAGGATAATAGTGGCCATAGGAACGTGCGCATGCAGCGGGGGGATATTCTACAACGGCTATCCGATATACAGACGTCCTGAGAGCGGCAGGGAGGGACAAGAATATCCTAGGAGGGGCGGAATATTCGAGCTGGTTCAGGACTTGAGGGACGAGGGAGAATACGTTGGCCCCGTTGTTTACATCCCCGGCTGTCCGCCGAGGCCCGAGGAAATACTGTATGGAGTAGCCTTGGCTCTAGGACTCGTCGAGAAGCAGGTTAAAGGGGAGTACTACACTGAAGAGGTCGGCTTCGAGCTTCCCGAGTACCCAATCGAGGAGAGGATACGCCTGAGCCTTAGGGAGAGGCTGAAGTACGTCGTTGGCTACTTCGACAGGGAGAAGGTTCTCGAGGACTTCATGGGGCTCGTCGCGAAAGCCAAGAGCGCGGAGGAGCTACACGGACTCATTCAGGGCTACTGCCTGAAGAACCCTGACCCGAGGGTTTCACTCGCCATGAGGGTTCTCAAACGGGAGTTCCTCAGGCTGAAGGAGAAGTACGGATGGGAGGTGAAAGGGAGTGCCGAAGCTCTTCAAGGCGAGGTACGTGGGCTTCAGGTCTCCGCTGACGGCGATGCTGGACCACGTTGACGCCGACTTCACCCTCTACGAGGAGGTCGGTGAGGTGTCGGTGGAGACGTGCAAACTGATACGGAAGGTCTTCGGACGTTCATACCTTACCTTAGATGACCTTCCGGGGGTCCTCAAGCTCAAACTCCCCGGAAGGGACAGGGAAGTCCTGATGAGGGCCCTCAGCGGCCTGAAACCCGATGAAAAGCTCAAATTGGAAAGGGGGTGAGCAAAGATGGTGGATGCAAAGGAGAAAATACTGTACGGGGTGGATACGACCTTTGAGGGCATAGCCAAGAAGGCCACCCCGAAGTTTAAGACAACCCCTGGAAGGCTGCTCTTCGCCGGCTTTATGGCGGGTGCCTTCATAGCCTTCGGCTTCCTGCTGGCCGTCGTGGCCGGCTGTATCGCCAAGTACCCGCCGTTTGCAGTGGGTGACACCTTCAACAAGGCGCTCTTCAAGGTCCTGCTCGGTGCGGTCTTCCCGGTCGGCCTCATAGCGGTCGTCCTTGGAGGAGCGGACCTCTGGACAGGCAACGTCCAGTTCCTCAGCTCGGCCAAGGTCAAGGGCTACGCCGACTTCAAGTGCGTCCTCTACAACTGGTTCGGAAGCTACGGTGGAAACTTCATAGGCTCTATATTCCTAGCGCTCATGGCGGTTCCGCTCACGGGACTCTTCGGCCACGTCGGCGACCCGAACCTCTTCGGCAACACAGTCGTTGCAATAGCGCACGGCAAGGTCTCAAAGGACATACTGGCCCTGTTCTTCCTTGGAATAGGATGTAACTGGCTCGTCAACCTCGCCATCTGGCAGTCAGCCAGGGTGCAGGACGGGGCCGGCAAGATACTGGCCATATGGTTCCCGATATTCGCCTTCGTTGCCATAGGCTTCGAGCACGCGATAGCGAACATGTGGGCGATTCCGACGGGCATAATAGCCAGCAACTACGCCATAACCTGGAGCCAGTTCTTCCACAACGTAATCCCAGTGACCTTCGGCAACGCGGTTGGAGGCTTCCTCTTCGTGGCGTTCTACTACTGGTACCTCAGCCACCCCGAGCTGACGGCCGAGAGACTCGTCAAGGAAATCGTTGACTTCCTCGTCGTGTTCGCAGTGTTCTGGATTCTGGCCACGCTGATACCCGCTGGAATAGGCATCGCCCTTGACAAGGCCATGGGAAGCGGTGCCATGTACGCCGTCCCGGTGGTGCTTTCAATCTACTACATAGTCGGCACCTTTGCGCTTGCCAAGGTTGCCAAGCCCGCCTGACGGCCCTTTCCTTTTTTCACAATTCGAGAGGTGAGACTGATGTCGTCTGAGGTTGTTATGCTCATGAAAATCATCCTCCCACTCTACGTGACGGCCTTCCTCCTCTACACGGTCAGAGCCATCAAAGGCCCAACAATACCAGACATAATCCTCGCAGTAGACTGCATGAGCTTCGACATAGCCGCATTCATGGCAATCCTCGCGATCTACTTCAAAAGCGTGTATCTCATCAGTGGAGCCATAACCCTCGCACTCTGGGCCTACTTGCTCGACGTTTACATCGCAAACCACCTCACAAAAAAGGAGGTGGGAGCGTGAACATACTTTTCCTCCTCGGCGCAATCCTAGTAACCATCGGCGGAATCTGCGACCTCTTTGGAGCAATCGGCCTTCTAAAATTCCCAAACTTCTACGTCAGACTACACGCGGCAACAATCGGAACAATAGGAGGAGCAGCAATCCCCCTCTTCGGAGTAGCACTACTAGCACTCGGCACAAACATACCACACAAGCACGCAATAGCAGGAGCCAGCCTCATCACGGGGATAATCACCCTCCTCGCCGCACCAGCAGGAGCCACAGCATTAGCATACGCCGCCCACAAAACTAACGCTGTGGAGTGGAAACCCAAAATAGACCACCTAAAGGAGGCGAGAAAATGATTGAGTTACACTTAACAATCCTCGCAATAACCGCACTAATCGGATTAATCGCCTCCTACTTAGCAATAACGGAAAAAGACCTTCTCAAGGCTGTGGGCTACTCCGCAGTCCAGGCAATAGCCTATGCAATCGCATTCTACCTCCTAATGGCGCCCGACATCGTTCTGGCATACGTCGCAATCGCAGTGGGAATATACTCGGCACTCCTCATCTTCATCATCGGGAAAACCGAACGATACGAGGTGATGTAAATGAAACGCTTAACCGGCCTGCTTACAATCCTCATCATCACACTCGGAGTGGCAATTTACCTCGCCCAGAACATTATCCCACCCGAAAACCTCCACCCGCTCGGAGAGTACTACCTCGAAAACAGCTACTTCGGAGAACACTCAGCAAAAAGCCCGGAGGTAGTAACCTCAATCCTCTGGGACTACCGTGGCGTTGACACGCTGTTCGAAACGGCCGTCTTCTTCCTCGCAATAATCGGAAGCCTCACCATCTTCAGACTGAACAGAGAGCAAAGCGAAGAAGCAAAACAAGGCGAGCCAAAACCACAGCTTCCAGAGCCTGTCGTAGTGGTCACAAAACTCACGGTTGCAATGATTTTAGCGGTCTCAGCCTCAATAGCCCTTCACGGGCAATTAACGCCCGGCGGCGGCTTCCAGGGCGGTTCGGCCTTGGCGGTAGCACCCCTCCTCGTAATAGCCGCCTACACCAAATACGCCCTCGAGAAAAACGGTTTAGACAAGACGAGGGCAATAATAATCCGCTCCATTGGCTTACTCGGAATAGCACTCACCGCCCTAACACCACTCCTCGTCAGCGGTTATATCATGCAGAACCAGCCAATCTTTCCAGGAGAAGCCCTCGGAGTGCCCTTAGGAGGCTCACTCGTGCTGTACAACCTCTTCGAGTACCTCGCGGTAGGAGCGGGCTTCACGGCAGTCTTCCTGCTTCTCAGCATTCCAGAGGAGAAGTTCAAGAAATTCCTGGGGGTGAGGAGATGATATCACTCCTATGGAGCATTACGATAGTCTCACTCCTCGCGACGCTCATCATAAGCGTTTACGGGATTGTCGCGAAACCAAACCTCGTGAAAAAGCTCATTGCATTGACAATCTTCGGGGATACGGCAAACGTTCTCGTAGTCCTCCTCGGTTATAGAGTAATCTACCCCGTGAAGCCACCAATCTTGCCCGAACTCTCAAAGAGGGCCCTCGGCGAGTTCGTCAAAACGGCCGTTGACCCGCTTCCCCAAGCGTTAGTCATAACGGCGGTAGTCATTGGCATGGCGGTCAACATTCTCATTGCCTTCGCGGTAATTCAAATTTACAGGATTTACGGGACGCTGGACGTTAGAGAAGTCGGGAAAACACTCCCCGAGTTACTGAGGAGGGAGGAAGCATGAGGGGGGTTGTAGCAACGGCCTTACTCGCCTTCATCACGTACATCATCTTCACAGGCTCACTCACACCCTACGATTTGGTTACTGGCGTAATAGTTGGAGTAGCCATCGGCCTCCTCGTTGGAAGATTCCTCGTGGAGAACGATGCCAAAGCCCTCAATCCAGTTAGATGGGCCTGGGGCTTGGTTTACTTCCTCTGGTACTTCCTTGTCGCGGAAGTCAAGGCGCACGCGGACGTGATGAGGCGGATAATCACTGGTGACATTGAACCCGGCATAGTGAAGGTCCCATTGAAGGTGAAGAGCGAGTACGCGAGGACTCTCGTCGCCAACTCGATTACGAACACTCCTGGGACAGTTGTCGTTGACGTGGACGAGGATTACCTGTACGTGAACTGGATTAACGTGACTACTGATGAGCCTGAAGAAGCCAAAAAAGAAATCTGTGAGGAGTTTGAGAAGTACGCGGAGAGGATATTCGAGTGAGGTGGTGAGGATGAACGTGGTTGGCTTAACCCCAATAATCCCAATCCTCTTCGCCTTCGCATTACCGCTAACTTCAATCCTCGTCAAGGGCGACAGGAGGATTGTGCAGGCTTACGCTTTGACAGGCACGGGCTTGACTCTCCTAAGCGCCGTCAAACTCTTCCAGCTGGCGTACTCTTCAAAAGAACCATTGATTTACACTTTCGGCGGCTGGACTGCTCCAGTGGGCATAATCTACGAGGCCGACAAGATGAGCGCTTTAATAGCCCTGGTAACTGCCACACTAATGTTCCTCATTGCAATCTACAGTTACCGCTATCTTGAGGGCGAAGCCGGCCTGGAGTGGTATTACACGCTTTACCTCGGGCTTGAGGCTGGCTTGCTCGGCGTCCTCTTAACGGGTGACGCCTTCAACCTCTTCGTCATGATTGAGGTTACGAGCATTGCGGCTTACGCTTTAGTCATGTACTACAGGGACAGGGGGGATTCAGTAGTTGCTGGATTAAAATACGCGCTGATTGGCGCGGTTGGGACGACGATGTACTTTATAGCCCTGGGAGTCCTTTATTACGGCTTTGGAACGCTGAACTTCGCAAACTTAAGCGCGTTGGTTCACGGGATGAGCTTCCCGGTGGTTGGGAAGCCTTACGGGGATGTTGTCATTGCCTCTGGAGTTGCTTTGGCTTTAGCCACTTGGGCGTTCCTGATTAAGGCTGCCGTGTTTCCAAACCACTTCTGGCTTCCGGAGGCTCATCCAGCGGCCCCGAGTCCAATTTCGGCAATCCTTTCAGGAGTGGTGGTTAACGTTGGCGTTTACGCTTTGGTCAGGTTCCTGTACACGGTTTACGGTGGAGCTTTAACTTCCAGCCTGTCCAGCGTGGTTCACGCGCTCAGCGTCGTCCTAATGCTCCTTGGGGCGGTTTCAGCCCTGTTCGGGGCGTTAATGATGCTTGTCCAAAAGGACGTGAAGAGGCTGATTGCTTACTCGACAATAATGCACATGGGTTACCTTGTAATGGCCGTAGGCATTGGCACTCAGCTTGCCCTGAGCGCGGCAATCTTTCACATGGTGAATCATGCTATCGCCAAGGCTTTGCTCTTCCTCTCGGCTGGAGTCTTCATTCACGCCGCGGGCTCGAGGAACTTGGAGGATTTGGCGGGGCTTGGCAGGAAGATGCCAGTGGCGACGTTCAGTTTGGCGGTGGCTTCGCTGAGTCTCGTTGGTGTTCCACCGTTCAACGTGTTCTTCAGTAAGTTACTTCTCTTCGACGTGTTCTTGGATGAGAATCCAGTGCTGGCTTTGGTGCTTGTTGTTAGTTCAGTGACTGCCTTGGTGGCTTATGTGAGGGTGTTTTATGAGGTTTGGCTCGGGAAGCCCAGGAAGGAGGTTGAGGGCAGGGAATGCTGGAGCATGAGCGGTGTTTGCCTGGTCCTTGCCTTGGCATGCGTTGTTGTTGGCTTGGTTGCTCCGTATGTGGTCAGTCACTACGTTGACCCTGCGGCGGCTCAGGCTGTGGATTACAAGGTGTACATCCAGAAGGCCTTGGAGTACGCGGCAAAAACCAAACTCGGCCTCTGAGCCCTTCTTTAACTTTTGGTTTACAACGAGGCGTTTCTTACCTTTTTTTGACAAACTGAGCTTTGGAAAACCGTTTTAAGCGGGAAAGAGAAGTCAAAATCGAGGGTAAACAAAAATGTTAATCCGGAGGTGGTAGCTTGCCCTTCATAGTCGCCTTCGTCTTCGCCTACATCCTCTGGCTCGTTCTAACGGCCGGAACCAACGGGCTACTCTGGAGCAGCCAAGAGCTCATAGCGGGCCTTATATTCGCCGGAATAATCGGGTACGCGACGAAAGACATCGTCGGGGAGAAGTCGACCCGCTTCCTGAACCCGATAAGGTGGCTCGAGTGGATTGCCTACGCCCCTGTTCTCTTCTGGGGAATGGTCAAGGCCAACTTTCACGTTGCGTGGCTCGTCATAACAGGGAGGATAAGGCCAGGAATCGTCAGGGTTCCCGTTGACCTCGAGGAGGACGCACAGTACACGATACTCGGCAACTCGATAACCCTCACGCCCGGAACGCTGACCATAGACGCTTGCCCAGAGGAAAAGGCCCTCTACGTCCACTGGATTGACATACCGAAGGGAATGGAGAAGCCTGAGAGCTCGGAGCCCGTTTCGGGACCCTTCGAAAAGTGGGCCAGGAGGTTGGGGAAATGATTGAGCCGGTCTTTTTTTACTCGGCACTGATAATCTCGTTTGCGGCGTTCCTGGCTATACTCAGGATTCTTCTCGGCCCCAGCGTTCCGGACAGGGTCGTGGGAGTTGATACGCTCAACACGCTCGTCGTCGCGGCGATGGTTCTCCTCGGAGCGGCCTACGACAGGACGATTTACATTGACATTGCAATCGTCTACGCGCTCCTGAGCTACATCGGGACGCTCATAATCGCGAGGTACCTCCAGGGGGGATTGGAATGAGCTGGGTCAACTACCTGATTTACGCCTTCCTCGCGGTAAACATCACCTTCAACCTCCTCGGGAGCATAGCCCTCCACCGCTTCCCGGACGTTTACACGAGACTCCACGGCGCGACCAAGTGCACTACCTTTGGAACGATATTCGCCGTTTTTGCGGTTGCGGCTCACGCCCTCTACCAGCTCCACGTCACGGGCGATGCGAAGTACCTCCAGATGACCCTTCACAGCTTCGTGGCCCTGATAGCGCTCCTCCTCACGAACCCGGTCGGAGCGCACGCAATAGCGAAAGCCGCGCACCTGAGCGGTTACAAGCCGGCTAAAGCTGTCATCGATGCATACGAGGAGAAGCTCGGGGGTGGAAAGGAATGAACGCCCTCACCCTTGACATGGCAATTCAGGCAATAATACTCATCGGTGTTCTCATCACTGCCTACCTCACGATTCGCTTCAGGGACCTTCTCGCGGCAACGCTTATGTCGGCCGCGATGAGCCTGCTCCTCAGCCTCGAGTTCTACATGCTACACGCGCCTGACGTCGCGATAGCCGAGGCAGCTGTGGGAGCTGGTGTCGTTACCGCCCTCGTGGTTTACGGCATAGCCAAGACCGAGAGATGGGAGGTGGAACGATGAAGAAGACGATAGCTTACCTCTCACTGCTCTTCATCCTCGGGGTGCTTCTCTACGTGGCCAATCCCAACTACGGCCTCAAGTTCGGCCCGGGCGGGGACGACTGGAAGAACCTCCGCTACACCGACAACTACTACATCACGCACGGCGTTCAGGAAGTCGGCGGTACCAACATCGTCACGGACATAGTGTTCGACTACCGTGGCTACGATACGATTGGAGAGGCGACCGTCCTTTTCACGGCGATAGCGGGAGCTGTGGCCCTTCTGAGGCCCTGGAGGGGGGATGAGGAATGAGGCCGAGGTGCGGCACCGATATGGGGCTCATCGTCAAGACCTCAGCGAGGGCAATAATCCCGCTCATAGGCATCTTCGGAGCCTACATAGTGGCCCACGGTCACCTGACACCGGGAGGTGGCTTCCAGGGAGGAGCGACGATAGCCGGGGCTGGAATACTGTTCCTCGTGGCATTCGGCCTCAACGAGATGAGGAAGCACTACAACAAGCACCTCTACTCTGCCCTCGAAGGGCTCGGCGGTCTCGTCTTCCTCGGCGCGGCGATGCTCGGCATAGGCACGGCGTTCTTCTACAACACGCTCTGGCACAACGGGCCGATATTCAACGGAAAGCCCGGAACGCTCCTCTCGGCCGGATTCCTGCCCATAATGAACCTTGCCGTCGGCCTTAAGGTCTTCACGGGCCTTGTGAGCGCGCTCGTTGCCATAGCCATGTACAGGAGGTGGAAGTCATGATTCAGTTTCAATTCATAACGGCCTTCCTTCTCATAGTCCTCGGGATATACGCCTTCTTAGCCAAAAGAAACCTCATCAAGCTGATTTTAGCGCTCGACATCATAGATTCTGGCATTCATTTGCTCCTAATCAGCCTCGGCTACCGCATAGAGCTGAACGAGGTTCCGACGGCACCGATTTATACCGGCTACGAGACCCTGAAGAGCCCGATGGTCGGGCCACTTCCGCAGGCCCTGGTTCTCACGAGCATAGTCATCGGCGTCTGCGTCCTCTCGCTGGCAATGGCCCTGACGATAAACGCCTACCGCCACTACGGAACCCTTGACGTGAGAGCTTTAAGGAGGTTGAGGGGATGAACGGGGAAGCCATACTCCCATACCTCATAATCATCCCGCTCTTCGGAGCGTTCTCGATGCCGATAGTGAGCCTCATCGGCAGAAAGGCGAGGGAGGCCTGGGCCGTAATAATCAGCGGTGCTACTTTGGCGGTCGCCTCGGCGCTCTTCTACTCTGTCTGGGAGGACAGGGGGATAATCGTCTACACCCTCGGAGCCAAGAGCCCGCTCGGCCAGGGCGTCAGCTTCCCGATAAGGATAGTCTGGGAGGTCGACCTCTTCGGCGCGATTATGGTGCTCATGGTGGCCCTCGTTAGCTTCCTCGCGGTGGTTTACTCGCTCGGCTACATGAAGCACGACACCGGCTTGGACAAGTACTACACCCTCATCATAGTCCTTGAGCTCGGAATGCTGGGCATAGCGATAACCGGCGACCTCTTCAACTTCTACGTCTTCCTCGAAATCATGAGCATAGCCAGCTACGCGCTGGTCGCCTTTAGAAACGACACATGGGAGGGCATCGAGGCGGGCATAAAGTACATGTTCGTCGGCTCGATAGCGAGCTCGTTCATTTTACTCGGCATAGCGCTCCTCTACGGCCAGTACGGGACGCTGACGATGAGCTATCTCGCGGTTAAGCTCGCCCAGAACCCGACGGTCACTGCAAAGGTCGCGCTGGCCCTATTCATCGCGGGGCTCCTCTTCAAGAGCGGTGCTTCACCAGTTCACATGTGGCTGGCAGATGCCCACCCAGCCGCGCCGAGCTCAATAAGCGCGATGCTCTCTGGACTGGTCATCAAAGTTGGAGGGGTCTACGCGCTCGCGAGGCTTCTATTCAGCATCTACAGCCCACTGGCATACAAAGCACTGAGAGCATATGGCTACCCCTACATTAACATGAACACCGTCGGCTGGGCCATCATAATCTTCGCCTGCCTGACTCTGATAATAGGCAACGCGATGGCGGTAATCCAGACAGACATGAAGAGACTCTTAGCTTACTCCTCAGTGGGACAGATAGGCTACATCCTCCTCGGCCTCGGAATCGGCTTAGCGGCCTACGGAAGCCACACTGGCGAGGTGGCCCTTGCAGGAGCGATTTACCACACCTTCAACCACGCACTCATGAAGGCGCTTCTCTTCCTGATTGCAGGAGTCGTAATCCACGAGCTCGGCACGAGGGACCTCAACGAGCTGAGCGGTTTAGCTAAGACAATGCCAAAGACCACTTTCGCCTTCCTCATCGGGGCGGCCGCGATAATAGGAATGCCACCCCTCAACGGCTTCGCGAGCAAGTGGCTCATCTACGAGAGCTCGGCCATATTCAACCCGATACTCGGTGCGATAGCGATAATCGGAACGGCATTCTGTACGGCAGCATACGTCAGGGTTCTCTACACGTTCTTCGGAAGGCCCAGCGAGAGGGTAATGAAGGCCAAAGACCCTGAGGCGAGCATGCTCTGGCCGATAATAATCCTCGCGGTCGCGATAGTCATCATGGGGCTCTTCCCCTGGCAGATAAGCGAGAAGGTCATGCTTCCAGCGGCTAAAGCCCTTGAGGACCAGCTGGCCTACATAAGCGCCGTCTTAGGGGGTGCGTGAAATGTTCGGCTACTGGGATGCGCTCTACTTCGTCCTCGTTTTCATCGTCGGACTCATCTTGGCTTACCTCCTCGACAAGTGGGCGAAGAAGAGCGGAATGGGGACAAGGGAAGTCGGAGAAGGGACGAAGATATTCATCAGCGGTGAGGACCCCGAGAAGGTTATTCCGGGCTTCGAGCACCTTGAGGGCAGCTACACCGGCAGGAACGTCATGTGGGGACTAACCTACGCACTCAAGCGCTTCTTCACGGCCCTCAGGGGGGAGCACACCGGCCTGCTCACGGATTACGTGAGCTACCTGATAATAACGACCGCCTTCGTGATGATGGTATTGCTCATCTGGGGGTGAGATGGGATGGCGATAACAGTTCCCGCCAACAACGGTTCAAACTCATCGGAGCGCGAGAGGCTTGAAAAGAGAATCGCCCAGCTGTGCCGCTACATCGGGAGGTCGCCCTGGGTCTTCCACGTGAACACCGGCTCGTGCAACGGTTGCGACATCGAAATCATAGCCATTTTAACACCGAGGTACGATGCAGAGCGCTTTGGAGTCAAGCTCGTCGGAAGTCCCAGGCACGCCGACATACTCCTCGTCACCGGGCCCGTAACCAACCAGAGCCTTGAGAGGGTCAAACTGGTTTACGAGCAGACACCTGACCCGAAGATAGTCATGGCCGTCGGGGCCTGTGCCACAGGTGGCGGTGTCTTCTACGAGAGCCCCTTCACCAACGCGCCGCTGGGCAACGTGATTCCTGTCGATGTTTACGTCCCGGGCTGTCCGCCGAGGCCGGAGGCGATACTACATGGGGTTGTTTTGGCACTGGAAAAGCTGGCTAAAATCCTGAAAGGAGAAGTCCCGGGAGGGGAGGAACATGAATGATAACCCCGTTAACGAGGCGAACGAGGTCAAAGAGCCCACCAAGGCCCAAAAAGTGGCTGAAACAATAGCGGAGCACTTTCCAAATGCCCAGGTCGAGGTCAGGGTCAACAAGTGGGGGCGCGAGAGGGTCTGGGTCAGAATCCCGAGGGAGGACTACAAGGCCCTGATGAGGTTCATAAAGGAGCTCGACGGCGAGGCCCACTACTCGATAGGCATCGAGCAGGATTTGGGGGAGGAGCTGGGCTTTCTGAGCCACCTCGCAATCCACTACGATGACGCTCCCGCGGTGTCGCTCATAGTTGACGTCCGCGTGCCGAAGGACGACCCGGTGATTCCAGACATCAGCGACGTCTTCCCCATAGCGACCCAGTACGAGAGGGAAGCGGCAGAGATGGTCGGGATAGTCTTCGAGGGCATCCCAGACAGGAGGAGGCTCTTTTTACCGGACGACTTCCCCGAAGGCATATACCCTCTCCGCCTCGACGATAAGGGCATTCCGGAGGAGATGGTGCACAACGCGGGCCACCCCTACCTCATAAAGAAAGGAGGGAAGAGGGCATGACAAAGGTTGAGTACTGGGTCAAGATACCCTTCGGCCCGATTCATCCCGGCTTAGAGGAGCCCGAGAAGTTCATACTCACCCTCGACGGCGAGAGGATAGTTGACGTAGATGTGAAGCTCGGCTACAACCTGCGCGGAATCCAGTGGATAGCCATGAGGAGGAACTACATCCAGATAATGTACCTAGCCGAAAGGATATGCGGGATATGCAGTTTCTCCCACAACCACACCTACACGAGGGCGGTGGAAGAGGCCGCTGGAATAGAGGTTCCCGAGAGGGCAGAGTACATCCGCGTAATCATCGGCGAGCTCGAGAGGATACACAGCCACCTGCTCAACCTCGGCGTTTTAGCCCACGACATAGGCTACGACACGGTTCTGCACCTCACCTGGCTCGCCCGTGAAAAGGTCATGGACACGCTTGAGGCCGTTGCAGGAAACCGCGTCAACTACTCGATGGTGACCATCGGAGGCGTCAGGAGGGACATAGACGAGAAGAGGAGAAGGATAATCCTCGACATGATAAAGTACTACAAGGAGGTCTTCCCGCAGATTGAAGATATTTTCCTCCACGACCCGACGATAGAGGCGCGTTTCAGGGACTGCGCGGTTATAAGCAGGCGCGTCGCGATGGAGCAGGGCGCAGTCGGCCCAACGGGAAGGGGAAGCGGAATCCGTGACGACGCGCGCTGGAGCGAGAAGTTAGGAGTTTATCCCGACCTGGGAATAAAGCCGGTCATGCCCCAGGACGTTACGGGCGAAAGGCCGAGGGGCGATGTATTCGACAGGATGGCGGTGAGGATAGGCGAGCTGTGGCAGAGTTTAGAGCTTATCGAGCACGCCCTCGACCAGATGCCCGACGGTAAGATAAAGGCCTTCCCAAAGGACAACGTCCTCTTCGCCAAGCTCAGGCTTCTGGTTGACGGCGAGGGAATAGGCAGGTATGAGGCGCCGAGGGGGGAGCTGGTGCACTACGTCCGTGGAAAGAAGGGAAGCGACAAGCCCCTCCGCTGGAAGCCGAGAGAACCAACGTTCCCGAACCTGTTCGCAGTAGCTGAGGGCGTCAAGGGCGACCAGGTGGCCGACTTCGTCGTTGCCGTCGCCTCGATAGACCCGTGCCTGAGCTGTACGGACAGGGTTGCGGTCGTCGAAGACGGAAAGAAGAGGGTTCTGACCGAGAAGGACCTCCTGAAGGCCTCGATAAAGAAGACGCGCGAGATTAATCCCGCAATAAAGGGAGACCCAACCCCTGTAGGGTTCGGCTGTTCGAGGTGATGCTCATGGACGTGATGGGGAGCATAGTTTACCCGATTGCGGGCCTGCTCGGGCTCTACGGCTTCGTTTCGCTCGCCTCGCTCCTCTGGGAGGGAATAGACAGGAAACTGGTTGCGAGGATGCAGAGGCGCGTCGGACCGCCAATCGTTCAGCCCTTCTACGACTTCCTCAAGCTGGCGAGCAAGGAAACCATAGTGCCCAAAACCGCCAACTACATGTTCAGGGCCGCGCCGGTTTTAGCTCTGGCAACGGCGATAGCGCTCCTGGCTTACACGCCGATGGGCTTCACACCGATTTTGGCCAGCAAGGGCGACGTCATAGTCTTCATCTACCTCCTCACGCTGATATGCTTCTTCAAGGTGGTGGGAGCGATAAGCTCGGGCAACCCCTACGCGAAAATCGGAGCGGCGAGGGAAGCGGCCATACTGGTGTCAAGGGAGCCAGCCATGATGCTTGCTATCTTTGCAATAATGTGGCGCCTCGAAAAGCTGGGCGTTGACAAGCCCTTCAGCATGGGGGTCTTTTACCAGCACAACATCTGGGAGATAGGAACTCCAATGAGCTTCGTTGGGGCGGTAATACTCCTCTACGTCTTCTCCGTGTGGCTGGCAAGCGAGATGGAGGTCGGGTTCTTCAACATACCAGATGCGGAGGAGGAGATAGCTGAGGGTCTGCTCGTCGAGTACAGCGGGAGGTATCTGGCACTGCTCAAGCTGACGAAGGCCCTCAAGACCTTTATAGCGGCTTCCCTCGTCGTGGCTATATTCTTCCCCTGGGGAATAGCGGGATATTTTGGCCTGA